>Ga0163215_100096_pt1 | contig 281624 bp, 240 predicted proteins | sample SynspAceP_FD_185934 | JGI IMG/M metagenome (GOLD analysis project Ga0163215, IMG submission 185934) | Saline lake microbial communities from Ace Lake in Antarctica - Synechococcus sp. Ace-P (Hybrid Assembly) | ecosystem: Environmental > Aquatic > Non-marine Saline and Alkaline > Saline | place... | reverse complement strand
TTCCAATTTCTTCCGATGATGCTAGGATCTCTAGCTTATCTTCCAAACTCCATTTCTTGTATTTCATATCTCAAAGGTATTATTTGAAATCTAAAATATCACTCCGAACTTATTGGGGGCTAAAGTACTGATAATTATAAAATTGAATTCGATTGTGATTTCAAAGACAAAAATCCAAGGCTTCAGATTTACACGTCAGATTTCGAAAATAAGAAATCAGTTCCTTCATTATACTTTAGTTCTGCCCAAATTAACATTTTGAGCTTAAGTATATTCCTAGCAAGAGCGTTAAAAGCTTCCGATTCAAAAACAAAAGAACCTATAGAATGCATTTTCATTGATGATCCAATTCAGTCCATGGATAGTATAAATATATTATCATTCATTGATTTATTTAGAAGTCTTACAGTTAATCTGGACAGACAATTAATCGTATCAACACATGAAGAGAACTTCCACTTATTACTACAAAAAAAAATACCATCGAAGTTATTTAAATCTAAATTTATACAGTTCGAAACTTTTGGAAAATTAGAGAAAATGGCAAATGCATGACAAACCCTAAACTGTATTAAAATCAGTTTAGTCAAAACGTTGTTCATTAAAAACAAACAGAACATGAACGAAATTATATGTCCAAATTGTAAAAAAGCTTTTAAAGTAGATGAGGCTGGATTTGCCGATATTCTTAAGCAAGTTCGTAATTATCTATCTTGATGACGGAACTGCAATTATATGTATTGAAAGTGGCATCAAAGACAATGTAGACGACATTGCTACATCGGCATATCAACTTACCAATGAAGAATTGAATAAATTGTGTAAGAGTAATATCAATACAATTCGTTACATAATAAAATGTGCTGAAAGTTTGGCAAATCCCTTGTTTGAAGGAAATTACTCGGCATCAAACAAAGGACGATCAAAAACTAATTTTACTACAGTAATTACGGAATTTTATGGTGAATAAAAAAAAATGATCTACATAACACAACTTATTTATATGACAACGGTAATAATGGCCCCGTACTACACACAAATGAACCATAGGGCATTATGATAAAAATAATTCACATAAAAAGTTTACTTCTTTGTTTTGCATTATACTCCGTTGGCTGTCAAGATCAAGATTCGAAAACCCCCCTTCCAATTAATGAGGAAATAGCTGCATTAAAAACGTTAGTCCAAAAGAATGACTATTTGGAAAAAATATATCAGGCAGACCAAGACATCAGAGATGGTAAAAGCTCAGAATTGATTTTAAAATATGGGCTTGATTCCCCTGAGGTACTGAGTTTCAATTCCGAGATGGATTCCATAGATAGGCTAAACTTAAAAAAAGTTGAGTTTTACCTTAAGGAATTTGGATATCCAAGTACGGATTCTGTCACAAGAGAGGCTGCCATGGCACCATGGATTGTTATCCACCACTCGACGGATGTAGATAAAAGAAAACGCTTTTTTACTGATCTATTCCAAGCCTATAATGATGGATTTATCAATACAGACCAGTTCGAATTATATTTGGGCAGGACATACAAATTGGAGTTCGGAACTTATCCTTTTGGCGAGGGAGCTTATGATCCCATTGAAAAAATAAACGGACTGATTGAAGCGCTGAATCTGAAAAAATAAATGTAATAGATTTATGAACATTGTGTAGCGTTAATTATTGACCGGTTTTCCAAAAGGAGATTCGGAGAATTAACTATCTTAGGACTTGCGGTCACCTTTCCTGTAAAAATGTCCGGAACTAATAGGACCTGTGTGGTAGTACCACCTTTTAATCAATCTTTACCTAAGTTCAATGAAAGTTAAATTTGATTCCAAAAATAGTTATGAGTTCGCCAACTTTCTGCTTGGGCTCTTAATCGTACTTTCTTTAGTTCAGATAATTGTAGAGGCCCTGGCCGGATATCGGTTTTATTTATTTAGCCCTTATTATGAACCGTGGATTATTTTACTCATAATAGTCTCCACTGGGGTTATGCTGCTGCTACTTTGGTATTTGCGAATTAAAAACTACAAGATTGCCTTTATAGCTTTTTTAGTCACTTCCGTAACCTCATTGGCCTTTACCCTATTGGCGTACCTGGCCCTATCGGATAGCGGTTTACAAAAGTTGGTTCCATGGGCATTTGTAATACTCCTATGCACTGGAATTATTTATTCGGTAAGCCTTTTTACATCAAAGACAAGACATAAACGGTGGTTGTTCTGGGTAGGAGCTATCGGGTTCCCTTTAGAGCTCATTTTATTAGGACTACAGTTGTGGGCTATGAATACTGAAAATGCGGCTATTCCGCTTATTATAGGCAAAGTTTCGCTGTGGATATTGGTGCTGATTAATCTCAACATGATCTTCTATATATTGAACTTTAAAGAGGAAATGGACATACTGAAAAACGAAGCTAAGGCAGGACCCTCCAATTTATTGACCGGTATACGTGTTGGACTTAGCATTGTGTCCATATTTGCAGTTTTCATTGTTTTGAATAGTGCCTCCTCTGAATATGCTTGGGAGAAGGGAAAAGAGGCCAGATCCAAACTAATGGTTGGGGATTTTGAAGCCAAAATTTATGTAAACGCCAAAAATGATACGCTCCGGTACCGCTTGCTATTACCAAAAGATTACGATAGCAAGACGGAGTATCCCTTAGTAGTCAACTTACATAATGGAGGTGGTGTAGGAACGGACAACTTGATCCAATTGGATGCCACCAACACCGCCCAACTATTGTCTACTGCCGAGAATCGTGAAAAATATCCTGCTTTTATATTTTTACCCCAGAGTCCTACAAACAGCGGTTTCGGAGGAATTTCAGATGATCCGGGAGTTTCTGGCCTGGTATTCGAGGCCATGGATCAACTGGAAAAAGAATACCATATTGATGACAAACGACGCTACGTAGTAGGAATGTCCACCGGAGGCTATGGTGCCTGGTATTTTATTGGAGTAAAACCAGAAAAATTTGCTGCGGCCATACCTATATGCGGAGGAGGAGATCCAAGCTTGGCAGCTAGGATGACCCATATTCCTATCTGGGCATTTCATGGTAAGACGGATAAATCGGTACCGGTCCATTTAACACAAAACATGATCAAGGCCATAAGGGAAGCAGGCGGTAGCCCAAAGTATACAGAATTTTCGGCCGGGCATCTTATATGGGGCAAGGTCCAAAGTACCCCTGGTTACTTGGATTGGTTATTTGCCCAAAAAAGGACTGATTAATGTGGAAAGTACCCATAAAAAATGAGGTATACATTTAAAACTGAATGCGAAAAAAGTCAATTGGAATTTCATTGAATGTAGTTGAATTTATTAAAGTTGGACAACGGGACTTATAGCAAATAAAGCAGAAAACACTGAATTTAATGCCTTGACCGGCGAAAAAAAAAGATTCTATGCCTCCACACCACTCATTGCCTTACCTTAATAAATCATTTAGAATAAAAATATAATTATGAAAAAAATATTCAAATATCTGCTAGTCATAACGGTAACGGCTCAATTTTCCTATTCCCAAACTATAAATAAGAACTTCAAGTGGCCCGATAATAAAAAAGCCGCTGTATGTCTAACGTTTGATGATGGTCAAGATTCCCATCTGGATAACGCCATACCTTTACTGGACTCTTTTAATGTGAAAGCCACTTTTTACTGTCCCGGTAATAAAGAATCATTACATAATCGTACTTCGGAATGGAAACAGATTGTTGAAAACGGACATGAACTTGGTAACCATTCGCTATTTCATCCATGTGATGGTAGGTTATTTGATTGGGTTACACCAGAATATGACCTAAACAATTATACTTTGGAACAGATACGTATGGAATTATATACAGCCAACACCCTACTTAAAGCTGTTGATGGAAAAACCCATAGAACTTACGGCTATACTTGCTCAAACTTTAAAGTACAGGATGGCGCAACCTACGTAGATGTGGTAAAAGAACTATTTTCTGCAGCCAGAAGTGACGGACCCATACCAGACACTATGGAAAATATCGACATTAATTTTATGCCAAGTTGGTATGTAGACAGTCATACGGGCAAAGAACTGATTGATTATGTAAAAGTGGCAAGAGAAAAAGGGACTATTGCCACTTTTATGTTTCATAGTGTTGGAGGTGGTTACTTAAACGTATCCAATGAAGCCTTAAGGGAATTATTACTATACCTAAAAGAAAATGAAGAAGATTATTGGGTAGATACCTTTTATAATGTTACCGCATATATATCAAACCAAACAGACAATACTAAATAAATCAGTGAGCTCAGATTATTAAAAGGTTTTCAACATTATATATATTTTGAGGTACTATGTAACAAACAAATACGTGAAACTTGCAGGTTGGATTACTATTTTAATTTATGGTGCACTTTCAAGAGGGTTGGTTTGTTGTAGGAGATGGGCGAAATGGTGTAAAGTTTAACTTTTTATTGATCTTTACCATTTTCTATATTATGTACCCAAATTTATTTCCCAAACAAATAACGAACCGTTAACAATAGCTATAATTAACCAGCCTTGCAGAGTCGTTCCCGCTTGCCCAGCTTTTTGGCAAGGTACCCGACTAAATCGGCACAGGCGGACTGGCGGGTTGCTCATTCTCCCCTACTCCAAAACCAACACTGCATAAATTAACTCATACTATGATTTACATAACACAACTTATTTACGTTATAGCCGGACAGGAAGAAATTTTTCATCAGTTCGAGGATATTGCTATTCCCACCATTTTAAAATATAATGGTAGACTTACCTTAAGGATTAGACCCACAGAAGATTCCGTAATCGAAAAAAATATAGAGACCCCTTATGAAATTCATTTGGTGGAATTTAATACTCAAGAAGACTTTGATAATTTTAAAAATGACGAGGAACGAAAAAAGTTCTTGCATCTAAAAGAAAAGTCGATCAAATCTTCCATTTTAATCCAGGGAACTAAATTATAGCGGCTGCTTATTTCCCTAACCAGGTATCGAACCAATTAAACGCATCGGTTTGCATCTGTATATCGAACTTATGTCCGCCATCATAGAATTTTCCGCTATACCTTTCAGGATGCCCCCCTTTTGTAAAGACCGCAGCGAGTATGTCATCGGCTTTTTTCATTTCTGGCAAGGTGTACAGTTGGTCTTGGTTATTGCTCAGCACCATGGTAGGAAGTGGTACCCGCAGGCCAAAAATTTCAGGGAAATCCAGATAATTCGCCAGTCCCGGTGCATAGGTCATCCAAGTATGGGTGTAGGACTTGTTCAGTAAAAAATCTTTCCAAGTGGTCATAAAACCTACACATACGGCACATTTTATCCGAGCATCCATGCCCCCTAAAAAAGCAGTACGCAGCCCCCCACCCGAGAGTCCGGCGCAACCCATACGATCCGGATCCACTTCTTTTCTAGCGCTCAGAATATCCAAAGCAATTCGGTCTTCGGCCAACACCATACCGGGGTAGGACGTGCCAGCGCTCAAAAGGGATTTCGCCATTACATGTTCATGGTGGCCTGCCCATTCGTTATAGGCTTCAATGTTCCTAACATCTTCAGGGTTTTCATCTGTACGCCCCTCCGCTTTCAACGCCCCCCATTCAATACCGGCCATATCTTCATAGAACACCCGTCGGCTAGCAAAGGAAAAGGCATCATGTATTAAAACGGCATATCCCCTTTTGGCCATCTCGTTCGCCCATGCCCTACCCTCATAATAACTGTTTTGGTGCGCTTCTATGAGCGGGTGCTGAGCATCTGAAGTCTTGGTAATCTTTCTTTTGCCAAAGTATTTATTACCGCCATGGTCGTGCAGGGCCAAAATGGCGGGCAACTTCCCTGTACTGTTTTCGGGTTTTAAAAAAATAGCTTCCACAGGTCTTCCAAAGGGCAATTGCCATGTAAGTTCCTCAATTTCTAGTCCGTCGTAGTTGTATTTCCTTTTAATGGTAACTACAATGGTATCTTTTATCCTAGGCTCTGCTATCTGTTCTTCGGCCTTGGCATGGGCGCTCGGTTTCCAGTCTTCAATTTTGGACCAGTGGTCGTTCCGGAAGGACAACTTGGGCGGATCTTGCATTTGCGAAGCCAACCAAGGGCCGTATTGGCCTATAAGGCTTTTTGGGAGTTCTGCATTCATAGGGATAGGGTTTATGGTTGGTAGCATATGGTTAAAAGCGGCGGTCATGGTACTGGGCAAAAGTGGCAAGGCCACGGTAGCCAAAGCGGTCTTGGAAATAAAGGCCCTTCTGGAACCTTGGATTTCAGCATCCGTATTTTTGGGTTTTTTCATGTTATAGGATAATTAGCGGGAAATTTAAAGTTACTCTTTATTTTCAATTATTCCCTAATGTTGAAATTTTGGTTAAACAGCCAGCTAGGGAATATTCACTGGATATGCCGAAAGTAATCCCTCTTCTTTTTGGAATCAACCTACTAGTGGGACTGCTATTATATGTGGTTAAGAAAAAGGATATCGCGAAATTGATTTTTGGAAATGAGAAACTTTACCCTCTTTAATGGTTTTGAAGAAGTTTATCCTTTAGTAAGAACCCTAATAGAATGGGGCATTGTTAAGATAATCTTTGGATTTTAAGACAGTATTAATAAAGTTCCACTATTAAACCTGTATACTGCATGTTAACAATTTAAACAATTACATATGAGTAAAACTTTTTTGAATACAAAGTTAAGAGGAATAACCAAAACAGTAGCTGAATTCTCCAAACAGGCCGGTCAGAGCAACAGGGAGTTTCGTGAATTTATTAAGGAACAAGTGGTGGAGCATAGAAAAGAGGGGATGGATGTATTTAAGTCTCCGAGACCAGGAGATGACCAAAAGAAATAAAAATTTCCTATCCATAATGGAAATAGGAATACATAATAAAGAACTATAAGGCTATTTAGATTCTCTAAATGGCCTTTTAGAAACTTATGCTAACAAGCATTAAAAAACTGTAAAACATGATTATCAAAATAAATACCGATAAAACGCTTAATGGAGAACAAAGAAGTGCCGATTTTTTTACTTCTCAAATTAACGAAGCCTTAGAAAGGTTCGAATCCCATATTTCCAGAATAGAGGTACACTTGAAAGATGAAAATGGAAAAAAGGATGGGTTTAATGATATCTCTTGTCTATTGGAAGCCAGACTTGAAGGCAGACAACCCATTGCCGTCACAAATCAGGCAAATACTATAGATCTTGCGGTAGCTGGTGCCATTGACAAAATAAAAAGTGCTCTAGATACCATTGTTGGAAAAATCCAAAATCATTAATAGCTATAATAATAGAAACAGAAAATAACGTAGGTCAGTGAACAGTTGGCAGTTGGCAGTGGTCAGTGAACAGTTAGCAGTAAACAGTTGGCAGTGAGCAGTTGACAGTGGTCAGTGAACAGTTGACAGTGACAATTCTGAATATTGACTTCTGACATCTGGCTTTTGACTCGTATGTGCGACTTCTCTCCCGATAGCTATCGGGAGCCCGAAAAAAGGCTCATGTCGAAGTGACTGTTTTGTTCGTTCTATCGTCAGTTCGAGTGGAATGCCATTGGGCATTTTGTATCGAGAACTGGTAATGGAGAGTGAACAGTAAAGAGTAAACAGTGGTCAGTGGTTAGTGAACAGTTCGCAGTGAGAATTCTGAATATGGACATTTAACATCTGGCTTTTAAATCGTATGTGCGACTTCTCTCCCGATAGCTATCGGGAGCCCGAAAAAAAGGCTCATGTCGAAGTGACTGTTTTGTCGGTTTGCGCAGTCGAGAGGTATTGGACACTTATATATTTAAATGAGGTCTCGCCCGATAACCATCGGGAGCTTTTGGCGTTCACTCCGGATTGATTTTAATAGTTATGAATCCTTCAGAAAAGTTAGAATATATTATCTCACAGTTCGTGTTCTGTTCATTTTTTGCATCGCCCAAATGCGTAGCATTCATGAATACCATTAAAAATCAATAGACCGGCCGATGAATAAAAAACGAACCAGGGCCGAAAAACGAAGGTACGGTGTACCTTCGTTAGGAGGAGCCAGCAGTAGCAGTGGTCACCTTGCGCTACGCCTTCCTGTCCCCCGTGTGAAAACCCCTTGATTTACTACTAAAATAAAAATAGGCCGGTTCTTAGTTCCTTCAACCTACTTCGTTCCTATATATCATTGTACGTTAAAGATTACCGTTGAGTAAATCTTAAAGTCTGTGGTTATTTCGATCTTCTTCTGTAGTGGAGATGCCATGGCCGTTAAGAATTATTGAAGCCTTGGAGATAATTTAGGCCATGGCATCGGTCCATAAAATCCCAAGATTTTATGGACCACCTAGTGAAGAAGGGTCTTTTCTCTTGCCCGACGGCAAGGCGGGTTTGGTTCGTTTTATTCATTGCCTGTTTATTATTGAATAAGGTATTCATGAACCTCCTACGTCGGTTTCATTGGAAAGCAAAGAAACCGAAGGTTCATGAAAACCAATAAAAAACAATAACAACCACTTGAGTAAAATGAACAAAGGTGGTATTCATGAACCTCCTACTCATGAGTATAGAAAGAAAAACGTTATACAGATGAGATTTGAAAATTTAATCGATTAAGCGAATTGCATTACCTATATTTGCTATCTTAGAAGACTTATAATAAACTCTTGGCTGTAGTACTCCCCCGTCTTTACAACAGCTATAATATTATGGTATTAATAGAAATTATAAGACACTAAAATGTGTTCAAGTACAGGCTAGTTGACTTGAAGTTTGTTATATGTATAGTTAATATCTATATCCAATTGTTTGTAATTAAAATTTTGAAATAAATATGAGAATAATGGTAACAGTAAAACTATTAAAGTCCTTTCTAATTCTTTTTATAGCAAGCACTTTGGGAACAGTAAATGCTCAATATAATCCACATAGTGATGAGATCGATTATCTGGAAACGTATCGAGGCCAATATCATTTCAGCCCAAAATCAGAATGGATGAACGATATAAATGGATTGGTATATCAGGGAGGAAAATATCACATGATATACCAATGGGGAAAAGAAATAAGGCATGGTGGTTATGCTACAAGTCAGGATTTATTACATTGGAAAGATGAAGGTGTGGCATTGATTCCCCAAAAATCATTTTTGCCAGCAGAGGCCATTCGCAACGTTTCGGGCGATCAAGTGTATTCTGGAAGTGCTGTAGTAGTTAGCGGGGAATCGGCCAAAAGAATTACAGGCTCAAAAAAGGAAGCGATTATAGCTATTTATACCGGTACTGCCGCAGGCACGTGTTTGGCATGGAGCAATGACGATGGAAAAACATGGCATGATTACGCCAATAATCCAGTGGCACATTTTGCAAAGAATGCCAATCCTCGAGATCCATGTGTAATTTGGCACAAACCTACTTCACAATGGGTATTGGCACTTTACGAAAACGGGACTACTTTTTATGGCTCTCCTGACCTTATAAATTGGAATTTTTTAAGCAATCTTGATTTTGGCTACGAATGCCCCGATTTATTTCAACTACCGTTAGATGGTGATGAAAATAATAAAAAATGGATACTACAAGATGCCAATGGTTCTTATCTTGTAGGAGAGTTTGATGGAACAACTTTCCTACAAGATAAAGATCAGGAAACTCTGGTAATGGATGTTGGGCCCGACTTTTATGCGGCTCAGACTTTTCCCATGGGAAACCTTCCCAATAATGATCCGAGAATTATTCAGTTGGCCTGGATGGATCACTGGAATGGTGGAATAGGAGAAAAGGTATGGGAACGAAACGCTACTTTTCCGGTATCCCTTGGACTGACAACTGTTAATGGACAAAAACGAATTACCAGAACTCCTATACGTGAAATTTCCTCCATTTATGAAAGCACCAAGACCTGGGGAATTCAGAAGGTAAAACCAAAAACAAATTTGCTGGAAGGTATTCACTCAAAGAAATTTGAGGTCTCCCTTAAAATTGATCTGACCGAAACTACTGCCCAGACTTTTGGAATTAAAGTAGCCAATAGATATATCATATATGACATTCATAATAAGACTTTATTATCCAAAGAATTATTACCGGATGATTCAAATCATATCAACATAAGATTATTGGTTGACTGGGGGCAACTTGAAGTATTTGGGAATAATGGCGTTTTTTCATATTCACAACAATTTGCTTTCTCTCCCGACCAAGATAGCCTTGAACTATTTACGGATGGTGAACTAAAATTAGTTTCCATGGAGTTTCATGAAATTGCAAGAACATGGTAAACCATTTCTACGACGTAGTTTGTTGTGTTTTTAAATGAATTACTACATAGCTAATTTCAAATCGGTGGATTAAGAAATAAGTTTTTATGAGGGATTTAAAAACCAGTGGTAGGTTTGTATGTTACTGCAACTATTTGCTTTTAACTTCCTATTGCTGGACCTTATAAAAAAACAGGGCTTGTTTAAAAGGTTTTGGTAGAATCAATTTCTTCCTCTATTTTTTTCTTTGTTTCTTGTGCCCAGTCGGCAATGTGTTGGTATTGTTCGTCGGTCAGTTTAGCTTCCTCATGCAGCCAAAGGTAAGATTTAAGCGGCATGGAATGGTTTTTCATGACCAAGTGAAGGTCATCGAATTTCTTGGCAGCAGTGTCCGGTGGATAAGTGGCAAATTCAGAGAAGTTCAAAGCTTTTTTAGCATTCTTAATATGGCCGTTCATCCACCAACTTACCGGTTGTAAATTGTAATACCATGGATAATCTTCGGTATAATTTGAATGGCAATTATAGCAAGCGCCATACAAATCCATTTGGATATCCATAGGGACCTCATACATATCTGTTATGTCCACAACGGTATCAGCGTCGACATAATTTTTTTCAGGATTAAATATAGGAATTTGGAGAATCAGGAATACAACAGATACCCCAAGGACAATCTTTAACCTAGTATTCATAATTTCAATTTCAAAAAGGTTATACTTTTAAGTAAAATAGACCGCAAAAGACCTATACAATTGGGACAAACTAATGATTTTTTTTTAAATTTTTGAGAAACAATACCAGTAATCGCTGAATATTTCCTTTACAATTATTCCAAATACTGCTGTTTTAATTGTAAATTAGAGGAGGACTATTTAAAAAATTAGATAATATGAAACATAGAAAAACTCATTATTTCGGATTACTAGTGACAGCTTTTCTTTTTATTTTCTCTACCAGTGCTTTTGCACAAAGTTCGGAAACTATCAAAGGAGAAGTTTTAGACCTATCTTGTTATATGACGCAAGATGCTACGGGACAAGGCCACAAAAAATGTGCTCAAGCCTGTTTGGATAAAGGATTACCTGCCGGAATTCTTAGCGAAAACGGAACAGTTTATCTCTTGGTGGAAGACCACAGCGCATCCGATGCCTATAAGCAAGTGATCGGACAGGCTGCTGAAATGGTAGAAGTAACCGGAAAAGTGGTAGATAAAAATGGCGTAAAATCCATAGTTGTAGAAAAAGTTACGGTAAAAGGTTAAACTAAAAATCTTTTTAAACCTATTCAAAAGCAGTTCTCTTACGGGACTGCTTTTTTTATTTCAATTTTTTTTCCATTGTCCAATGTAAGGGCCACCCAAACCAAAAAGCGTATTTCTTTTGAGGTGGGCCGTTTAGGAAAACTATTTTGACCGCTATGTTTTGATGGTTCAAGCTATTATAAACATTGGCAAAGGAACACTACTTCCTGTATAGTATTAAGCATACAAGCTATGGGTAAATAGAATTATTAGTCATAAACTGACATTAGGATATACCGGCAATTCGATTCAATACTTTTTTCCATCGATGAAATACGTAGTATTCATGAATACCTATAAAAAGTGATAGATAATCCCATGAATAAAAAAGTATCCAAAAAAATCTAGGCTGATTTTTCTTTTCTTGAAATCTACGGACTTTCCACGGCCGCAGCGTCCAGGCCGCTTTCACTTTGGTGAAATGCTCTTTGGACGCCTTCCTGCCCCCTGTGTGAAAACACCTTGATTTACTACTAAAATAAAAATAGGCCGTTCCTTTGTTCCTTCAACCTACTTAGTTCCAATAAATCATTGACCATTTTTGAATACCCTTAAATATTACCTTGAAAGCTCCTTGGTGGGTCCGCTTCTTCCGTACTGGAGATGGCATGTACGTACCCTGAGCGGAGTCGAAGGGTTGGACCAGCAAAGAAACCGAAGGTTCATGAATACCTTGAAATAACAAGCAGAAATCAATGAACTAAATCGAAGATTCACGAAAATCAATAAAAAACAATAACAACCACTTGAGTAAAATGAACAAAGGTGGTATTCATGAACCTCCTTCGTCAATATACTTTTCTATAAGCCCATTAATCTACCTTATTGGGGTAACCATAAGTCAGGTTTCGGTAATATTTACCAATTATAGCAGCTTTTTATTCCATAAATTGATGTTTTTAATACAGACCTAATTACACCCATGACCACAACCAAACACTTATTAAGAAAACTGTTTATTTCCGGATTAATGATAGCCATATCCATTTCCGGGTTTTCCCAATCGAGCGCAGCAATGGATGACAATTTCCATTTCGCCAAACAACATCAAGAGGATTTAACGCTGAGCGTATATATCACAGCACATTCTGTGGAGCGCTTGCTTTCAACCCTAGAAGGAAGAAGGGAAGCTACTTCGCTCATGATGGCTAATGGTATCACCAAAGTTTATTTGGAAGTCTACCGTGGCGGTTTGGTCGTCGCTCCCGAGTTGTTGGCCGAGACCACAAAATATTTTACCCAAAACGGCTTTGAAGTTGTTGGTGGAATTGCCACGGTTCCCGGAGGTGATATAGGGGTAAAACAAGAGGGCGGACTAGGTTGGTTCAATTGGCAGAATCCAAAGACCCAACAGGACATGAAGCAAGTGATGTTGGACGCAGCCCCTATTTTTGACACTTTTATTGTGGATGACTTTCTATGTACGGGAGATATCAGTTTGGAATCCAAGGCCGCCAAGGGAGACCGTAGTTGGTCCGACTACCGCAGACAATTAATGACGGAATTGGCAACCTCAATCTTCATAGATCCGGCCAAGTCCGTTAATCCTGATATCCATATGATCATTAAATATCCACAGTGGTACGATCGTTTTCATATGTTCGGTTATGATGTGGAAACTGGCCCAAAATTATTTGACGAGGTTTGGGTAGGAACGGAAACACGTGGACAATACACTCAGCGGTTTGGATTTGTACAGCCTTATGAAGGCTTTGTGAATTATAGTTGGATCAAGTCTATGGCGGGGAAAAAGATCGGGGGAGCCTGGTTTGATCATGGGGATTGCGATGCTTTGGATTTTGTGGAGCAGGCGTATCAATCCGTACTTGCCGGGGCCAACGAATTGGTGATTTTCAATTATGGGAGTTTTGTAAACGGCCATGCCGGGCACCACTTGCTGCGAATGGATTTTGAAAAATTGGCAAGGCTCGCCAAGGCCCTAAAGACCTCTCCAATACATGGTGTAGCCGGGTATAAGCCCCCGAATAGTGATGCAGGTGGCGACCTGTATATCATGGATTTTATTGGGATGTTGGGAATTCCATTGCTTCCAACGGCCTACTATCCCGAAAATGCAGCAATTATTTTTCTACCAACGCAAGCTGCTGCAGATCCTGACATTGTCGGCAAAGTAATGGCATCGCACAAGCAGGGAAAAAGAATCATCATGACGGCCGGATTTTTGGCCACCGTTGATGACAAAGGGAAACTGGCCAAATTAGCTGGTATCCTAAAGCCCAAGATTGGAGTAATAAATGCGGAGAAAATTATCTTGGACGGAAGTGAAACCACTTTGGAAAGGCCGTTGGATTTGGAGGCCACATTGGAAATCAAAAAAGGCATTTCGATGCTAGAAGTAAAATCCGGTGATGGCAGCATTCCTTTCGTTACCAAAAGCAAAAATGGGCAGGTTTATGTATTAAATACCCATACGTTTTCCGAGGCGGATTTTGAGGCAGTAGGGGAAGTTTTGCTCTGCCCTCGCCCACTGGGTCTGCTGGATCTACCTACTCCTTGGGCCAATGTGCTTCGAAATGTTTTCAACGAACAATTACAGATAGAACTTAATGCGCCCACCAGAATCACCCTGCAACCCATGGAAAATGGGGACCTAATTTTACACAATTACAACAAGGAAGACGTAGAATTTCAATTAAAGGGATTTGAAGGGAATGGATACTTGGATGCTTTTACCGGTCAAAAATTGGATACGGAATCAGGAACACTGAAAATGAAACCGAGGTCGAGGCTTTGGCTTGGCAAGAATTAGCCCATGAAAATTTATCCCTTACTTCTCCTCCTTTTTTTAATTGGACCCAATGCAGGACAACCCACCATTAAGAAGGTTACAGGAGCTAAACAAGCCGTATTTAGCTTTATTTTTGATGATCTGAATACCACTGATGCCGATGTAAAGGCCATTTTTGATGAATTTGGTTTTCAGCCTTCATTTGCCATCACCACTAATAAATTAAACTCAAAAACAGCTCCTCTTTATAAATCCTATGCCGAGGAGGGAATAAGTATTTTATCCCATTCACACACCCATCCCAAGATGAACAATGCATCAGTTGTTGATAAGGAAACCATTCTTTTGGAATTAAAAAGTTCTAAAGAAAGGATTGAAAGTTATGGTATTCCCGTTCATGGTTTTGTTACGCCCAATTCATATATGCGCCCAGAATTTCTAACGTTGTTGGGTGCAACATATGATTATGCCTTTACCAATAATCACAATGATTTGTATGATACATCGGTAGACAAACAACATCTTTCGCGATATGGTATAGAAAGTAATATTGCTACCTCCGACCACAGTATCGAAAAAATAATGTCGCGCATAGACCAAGCCATAAAGAATAAGGAACTATTGGTGTTTTATGGGCATGCCTTGCCTTCCACTTACCTGGATGATTTGGGCAAGCCTAGAGTTACCGCCAATGATCTAAGGGTTATTTTGAGTTATATAAAAAGCAAATTGGACAATAATGAATGCCTTGTACTTACTTCGGATTTAGCGGTAGAGGCGTATTATAAATAAAGGGGGGTTCATCAATATCTTTTTTTGCATTTTACTCAAGTAGTTGTCGTTTTATTCCAATTTATTTAAGAAATCCAAAACTCGTTTCTGAATTCAATGGCCAGATATATTAAACCTCTAAAACGCAAAGAGTCCTGAATAAATCAGGACTCTTTAAATTGTCTGAATACTATAAACTAGTTTTTCTGATATACTTTTACATCAACTTGTTGGGTATCTTTGTTATAATATTCTACAACAAAATCCCCATTAGTATTGAAATGACCAATACCAGAATGTGTTTCTCCTTCTACAATATAATATTCATCATTACTTGAGGCCCAGGAATTTGCACTTTCTACCGATGCAGCATTGTCTGGATTATATTTTATACCAAAACCCTGATCATTAGGAGAAAAAACATAATTACCGCCATCGGAAATATAATACGTCTCTTTTGTTAAAAACTGATAACCGGTATTATCATCATTATCCACATAAACCTCTTTTTCTACTTTTGTACTTGATTTTACGCGGTCTTGATTACTTTTATCCAGCTTAATGTCTGATGTTTCTTTGGTAACTACCTTTACACTCTTTGCGGAAATTTTATCACCATGGTTTGTTTTAACAGTAGTTACTTCCGTCTCTTGTTTTACTTCCTTTGGATTTTCTTGTGCCAATAGGGTTCCAGAAATCAGAAGCGCTATAATAAATGATAAATTTTTCATTTGTTTATTTTTTAAATTTTTAGTGTTGCCGTTTTTCAGATGCCAACATACAAAGGTGAGCTAATTTCCTAGCGTTCGCGTTACATAATTATCGCCAAGTATTGTATAATTCAACTATATTTCACCAACTAGAGTAGATTGGAGAAGGTGAAATTAGATGAACTCTATTGGTGAAACCGATTTATTGATTTAATCCTTAATCTAAACCTTCAATCAATTATCCTATCTTTGCCCAGCTAAACAAATAAATGGCCTCTACCCTACTTTCATCACCTTTACAAGGTTTTACAGATTTCAGGTTTCGCAATGCCTTCAATCATTACTTTGGGGGTATCGATACTTTTTATTCGCCCTACATTAGACTAAATGGAAAGCTGAAAATTAAGCAGTCCTATCAAAACGATCTATTACTCGAAAACAACACTACTTTAGAGGTGATTCCGCAAATAATCACTAATGATCCCGAGGAGTTTTTATTTGTTGCCAAATACGTGCAGAGCTTGGGCTATAAAGAATTGAATTGGAATTTAGGTTGCCCTTATCCTATGGTTACTAAATCGGGAATGGGCTCTGGCTTAATTTGCAATCCTAAAAGAATTGACGAAGTCTTACACAGAGCACACAACGAAACAGATATTTTGGTTTCACTGAAAATGAGAATGGGTTACGAAAACGCAGAAGAAATTCTGGACGCCTTTCCTATTTTAGACCAATACCCGCTTAAAAACATTGCCATTCACGCCAGAATTGGTAAGCAACTCTACAAAGGCCCCGTAGATTTGGATGCTTTTGAAAGATGCCTCAGTAGTACCAAACACAAGTTGTACTACAACGGAGACATTACAAGCGTATCTGCTTTTAAAGCCATTGAAAAACGGTTTCCAACTATAGATCACTTTATGATCGGTCGCGGTTTAATTGCCGATCCTTTTTTACCCAGTATGATCAAAAATAACACTACGGAATATCCCCAAAACCGATGGTCTATTTTTTCAGAATTTCATGACACTATTTACAAACAATACGACGAGTACTTGACTGGACCGACACCTATAAAAATGAAAATGCTAGGTTTTTGGGAGTTCTTTTCACAATCTACCTCCAATCCACAGAAAACGTACAAAGCCATAAAAAAAGCCGGAAATCCTGTAAAATACAGACTAGCGGTCGATCAAATTATAAATTCTGAAATGAAAGTCAAAAGCCCTTTTTAAAAGGGTTTGACATTGGGTTTTGAAATTAACTGCAATTCGTTTTTGGAGTCATATTTTATTTGTGACTTTTTCATATCCTTGATCTGGATCTTGGTGTCCATTCCTTCGGTATCCAACTCATTAGACCGGATACTTACATCTGTACAATGTTCCAAGAAAAACATGGGTTGATCGCTAATAGGAAAAATGTCCTGCTCTCCTCTCCTCACCTTGTTGTGTTCAAAAGTGATATTCTCCGTTGCCCTAGCGAATAATAATGGGGGACCAAAAAGCGTGAACTCATTATCCACAATGCTAATATTGGAATGTACATATTGATTCTTTACAAAATTATGGGTCTCCGGCATAATAGCGATGGGATAGGTATTGGGAAAAGAATTATAACCACATTCAATAAATTTATTGTTTCTTATCGTAACGTCCTTTACCGCTCCAGATTCATACCAGAAATTACAGTCGTTGGCAATAAGAATGGCATGCATACCGGTTCTAAAAAAAGTATTTCCCTCTATCAATACTTTCTTTCGCGTTGTTACCAGAAGTCCTCGTGTATTGGTATGTTCAAATCTATTATTCCGTACTACCAATTCAGGGGTTTTGGTAAGGTTTTCCACACAATGCTTCTCCTTCAATTCTTTGGGCACTGGGCGGTCCAAGTATAGTTCCAGCTCCCTGTCCGACAGTTTTGTTACCTTTTTTACCACAGCATTTTGGTACACCAATAGGTTCTCGTTGTCTACATATCCAATGGAATCACCTTCTTCAAAGGCCATCAAATTCCATGTTTGGTGGTGCATAAACCGCACTTTTATCTTGTCCCCGTCATGGCCAACAACACGCAAATGGGTACCATGCACATTTACGGGATCATCATGAGATCCCGAAAAAAGACTGTTCTCTATGGAAATCTTGCCATAGCAACCGGAAAAATGAAGAAAATCGGCAAAACCGGCGATTATCCTTCCTGTTTCGGGCCTAGGTTTCGCTCTGAGGCCATCTACAGAAATATTCTTGGAAAACTGGCTTACCATACCCAAGCCATGCATATAATGGAATCCAATGTTCTCAAAAATCAAATTCTCTGAAAAATGATTGAGTATACCCAAGCAATCCCGGTAGGTATCCCGTATTGTTAAAACATCATCTGTAGCTAATCCCGCATTGACAAAATCTCCCCGGAATTGAATTTGGTTATTACCAAGGTCCGTAGCTATGGCATTGTCAAAAGCCGGATTTCTAAAATAATACATTGCTTCATGGTCAGGGTCAAACTTAATAGTATGTAATTTCCCAGATTTCCAGCCCTCCCCATACCACACTACTTTTTGGTCGATAACCGAATAGCGCGAATCGGCGTGAACTTTTACCAAGGCATAATCATCCTGCACCTCCAATATTGTGAATTCGGACATGGTTGGCCTTTCGTAGTCGAAACCAATATTCTTTACCGTAATATTCCGGCTATTAATATTCGCCAGATGTACCATTTTCCCATGGCTCATTATTATGGTTTCATCGCCTTCCAAAGTAATGTTACTCATATTCTCCAATAGAATACCTACATTTTTAACCTTGCTCAGGGAGTCGGACTCTGTAGCATTGGAAACATACAATTCCCTCTTGGCAGCTTCGGCAGGCCATAGATCGATTCGACCCTTTGGAAAACGTACCACCGCAGAATCATATTTCGCAGCTTCTGCTAATGCTTTGGCTATGGCAGGAACGGCATCCTGAAAGGAATTGGCCCTAACCCCATAATCCTTGAGGTCTATTATTTGTTGGGCATTTAATAAATTAAGGGCTCCTATAATTAGAAAAAGGGTAAGCGTATGCATTTGCATTCTCAAAAAAGCACCTAACCTATCCCATGGTATAATAATCATAATTTTAGCAATATTTTTTCATTCACTTGGGTAGGAAAAGAAAAGCTATCGCCATGCAATAGTTCTGCTTTCTTTCCATTCCTGTATAACTGGACACTGTTTTTGGGCCATGGGTTTTTCATGGTGCAAACACGACCTTTTTCACTCAAAATATCCACGTATAAGACTATCCCGTTCCTTAGTTCACTAGAAACCAAGAAAGCTCCATATGCCCTTAAGGTTTTAAAACTAGCATCTTTATTTTTAGGCCAAACAGGAAAAACACGTAATATTCCGCCATGGCCCATACAAAGCATTTCATTAATGGTATTGGGCACTGTGCTCATATTTTCTATGCCATGGGGATTATTTTTCTGAAGTCCATTTGGATAGGTGTTTTTAGCATATCGATTTAGATTGGTTAAGATAGAATCAGCTTCGTACCCTACACGAACTGCTGCAGGAAAGAAACTATTGGAGCCATTAAAATCGATCCAACGATGCATTACGCCAATGGTGTTATGGGCAACTTTTAGTAGTTCTGGATCGCTATCCAATCCTATTTGTCCGCCCGGATAGATGTGTTGGATTCCCAATGTATTGTCATTCCACCAATCGGTTCCTTTCTCAGTATACCGAAAAACTTTTTTACCGTCTCGCATTTGGAAGGAATAGTCTGATAATTTATCTATTATCTGTTGCCATTGTTTTCTTCTGGTGGAATCAACTCCTAAATTAACGCTCATGTCAATGGCGGCATTCATCACCATTCGCACTAGGCCCAAAGAAAGAATGGGGTTTACCGTACCTACAGTTCCTTCATGTATGGCATCGTCATATATAACATAGCGGCCATTCTCATACCTTAGGTAATTTTCCCAAAAAGTAGCTACCCCATTAACAAATGGGTAATATTTTAAGGTATATTCTTTGTCATATGTAGTATAGAAGTGTTGGGCCATATTTACTACGGCATAGGCGGAGTTGCTCTTTTGTCCGTAAAACAAACCTTCGTCCTCTACATTGCCCTCATCGATCCAATTGGAACGATGTTCTATCATTAGATTATTTTTGCGAGTAGTCTCTATTCCTAAGGGGCCAGCGCCTACTGGCAAAATAATACCGTTCTTAATACCTGTGATTTTTTCGGAATAATATTCCCCTCTTTCTTGTTGCGCCAATAAAGGCATGTTACTGGGGATTGCCTGTTCCAGATGATTAGACGAAAACAAACCGTAATAAGGCGCGTAATGATTATAATTTAAATGATAATCCCCATTCCAATTTGGGCGTTCCTTAGTTATCCAAGAGCCAAAAATTGACGGAGGGAAATTCATGTCACGACTACAACTCGCCATGGTGTATTGGGAGAGGTAGTATTGTTTTTCTATTAATGGGTCCTTAATATTTAAATAGGATTTCGACCAAAAATTGGCCCACCAAGAGGTATGTGCACTGTCCATGTCTTTTACATCCCCATCATTGATCTCATCCAGTTTGCGAATTACCGATTGCAAAGGGGCATCATTCTTGAAATTACTGGAAAATGCCATAACGATGAAAACCGGTTTTGCCTCTGAAATAATAAATGTTTTGGCAGGGTTATCCATAATTTTATATGCCGCTACAGCTTTAGTTGGGATATCAACATCCTCCTCAAAAGCCCTAGAAATATAATAAACACCGTTTGAAGTTTCCCCTTTATCGGATACTGTTGGGAATATGACATCAAAGGGAGGATTGTCGATCAATTCTTGTTCACCAGGTAATTCTAGATTAATTGTACCCTCCAACTTTCCTTTACCGATCATGTCTATCTGTACTACCATCAAATCCTCAGCAGCGGAAACATAGCTTGTAAAGTGGACTTCCTTACCTGGGATTTCAAATTTGGACTTGGTTTTTGCGCTGTACAAATCCTGTTCCACCAAATACGTCGCATTTGCAAGACCGGGTAAACTGATTTCCAATTTTCCTAAAACTGCAGGAAAGGATTGGTTAAAAGAAGATTTTAAACGCCAAAAATCATTTCTGGCCAAATAATACACCTGTTTTTCCGGAGGTCCCGAAATTGCGACACCGGTAAACCCGTTGCCCATCAATGGGGCATCCACAGAAAAGGGAACAGGAATTTTATTAGGTTTTTCATTAAAAATAGCTGAATACTCAGAAATTATGGCCTTTGGATTGCTGCTCTCTTTTCCTCCCATTTCCAAGGGCGTCTGTGCTAATACAAAAATTGGCAAGAACAATGTTACCAAACCTATTTTGAAGCGTTTTGTGTTGTGATGTTTATTCATACTATTTTTTTTATTTCACAGTAGTAATCTGTTCCGAACAAATTACTCTAAATATAACAACCCTCCTTCAGTTGGTATCATCAGAATTTAATCGGCATGTCCAAAGGTACTTTCTTCCAGTAATTTTACAATTTTAGGGGCATATAATTTCACTTTTTACGTCAGGTGCATACATAGGATTTACCACCACCAATCCGCCAGTTGCAGCCGAATTGCATAAAAAATATCAACTTTTCATATGTTTTAAATTACGATTATAACCTTTGAACATTAGGTTGGGCGGCTAACAATATCAAAAAGAAAACTAAAATTACAATTTTGATTATGGGGTAGAATCCTCATTTTCCAGTACTAAAAAAGGGTTCAATCGTCTTTTTTATTGGTTTTTTCCATGACTATAAATTTGGTAGTCTAGGAACATTAACATCCGTCTTCAATGTTTCAGCACCCTTGTTATCATAAGCACTAACACGTTTTGATGAGCCAATAATAATGGGGTCTCCACCAATGTTTTTAAAAGTATTGTTTCGTAAGGTCACATCTTCTGAACCCTTAACAACAATGGCATGTTGTCCTCCATAAATGGTATTATTATCTATCAAAATGCGCCTATGCAGTCCCTGCACATTGGTGTTTTTGGCCTTTACATGAAGTGCAATTGCCGATGCACCGTCTAAAGTGCCGTCATTGGGACCGCCTAAACCACAATTGGTAAATTTATTACCCCTTATAACCACATCTTCAGAGGCAGGTCCTTCACCCCAATCACCTTCAACACCCAAGTGTATGGCAGTGCCGGTCGTATTTTCAAAAGAATTGCCCTGGATCAACACCTTACGGGTCTTTACTAAAACTGAACGTGCCCTGTGGGAACGGATGGTGTTATTGACAAACTCCAATCTTGGTGATGCCGATATATTAATTAGGTAGTAATCTTCTATTTTTTTAGGTAGCTTTCCATCAAATTGGACCCTAACCTTGTCCTGCAATGGATAGGGCCAAAATCGTCTTACCCTAAGGTAATCCAATTCTTCCAAGGTATTTTTATCTACTAAAGCCATTATATCACCTTCCGTGGGTTCATCCAGATAAGAGGAATGGGTATAATTCTTTCTATCGACCATAATATCGTAATATCCTTCTTTTGAAGTATTGGCGATGGAAACATAATAGGTGTGCACATTGGTGGCATCATCACCTTGCCCAGCAAACTCACAGCCATTGAACCTAATTAACCCCCTGTTCGTGGCAAAATGGGTAGCGTCGGTATTGGTAGAGGCATAACGGCCCTCAGAAGGCACTACCCTTAAGTGATTCATGCTAATGTTTTCACTGAGATGCCCTACAATTCCCATTCCTGCTTGGGAATGTATGGTTACATGGTTCAATTCAATATTTTGAGTCTTATAAATTAAAATGGCAGGACGATAATGATATCCTGAAAAGGTGAGCAGCATATTACCTATTTCCGATTGACCCCTAATGTTCTTTCCATAAAAGCGCACAGTATTGGGGCCCACGAATTCCATTTTCTCATGATAGACCCCTGCACCGGTAAAGGAATTTTTCTTTTTGTCGAACACCATAATACGCAATACAATCTGATTGTGTTGCAGCATCTCCTTGTCTGTAAAATACACCTCAACATAGTTGCTCCCCAAGGCCGTAACTTCCCCTTGATTGTTGGGTCTTCGTTTATAATCTATAGTGATTCCGTTTAAGGTTATATTTTTAGTGTTCCGAAACGAAAGTGGCTCCATCCATCCATCACAGAGCAATTGCACTCCAGCTGCCTCGATGACCAGATTCTCTGCTTCATCAAAATCAAGGCCAATGGCATATTCCTGATTGGGAATGAATAATTTGTCCTGGGGATTTGCACCCAATTTTCCTGACATGGCCTCCTCTTGGATCTTTAGTGCTAGTGGATCCGATATGTGGTAAGTGCCTGGCTCAATATACAAAATGGCACATTCTTGGGAAGATGCCGCCGATCTTACAGCACGTCTCAGAGCCTCTGTATCATCTTTTTCGTCATTAGGCAAGGCGCCAAATTCTGTTGCCTTTATAATTTTGCAATCTGATTTTTCTATTTGCGCACTTCCTAAGCAAGGAAGACAAATTATCAATAAAAGGGTTCCTAAATAAACTGTGTAATTATTATTCATTTCCTATTCTGTATTTACCCACATTGGTTCCATCATCCCTGATCATTTGAACCTCCAATTCCAAATTAACTTTAACCTTGCCTGATTGCTACACCCGAGCCATACTTACCCTCAACATGTTCAATTCCCTAAATTATTTCCAAACTACGGTATACCATCAATTGCAATCTAGCCGCCGCCGATATTCCCAAATCATAAATACAGCTAGAAACACAAACTAGCACCTAAAGGTTTTTACCTTCTTACAAGCCTGATAAATACCCCAAAACTGCCTCCTTTAGTTCTGTTTCAGCCGAAGATGTAAAGGGAGAAACTGTTTCTACTTCATAACCTCCGTGTTGCCAAGCCGATGTAGTGGGCAAATAGCCGAGCCAGCCGTTTGTGTACCCAAAATAGAACGTAAAAGGGAAAGGGGAACGATCACGTATTTCGTTCGATATTTCATTGAACAGCTCCAAGGGAGCACTCCATATGGCAACATCATCGTTTATATTTAAGAAGCGAATTGGAAGTCGTACTATATTCATTCCATCATCCGTAGTTCGTGTGTAGTTCCCGAGGTCCGATGGCCATCCAAGATCTGGTTTCCTAGGGGTTTCAACAACCATTGCTCCTGCACGTAAATTAACCTCATTGGTCGTGGATAAAATCCTTCGGTTCGCTTCAATAATTTTATCTCCCAATAGCACCCGGAATTGTCCTAAACGGCCAGACCCCGGCGTTGGGTAAGTACTATAAATGGGGGCCAGATTACCCGCAGCACCATTAATAAAGAGAACTGGTGCCCCAATCTTTTGCTCCACATACTCCGAGACAATTCCCGGGGCATCACCACTAATTTTTAAGTTACCATGTCCCAAAACCGTTCCATGAATCGCATAATTGGAGAGCAACGCCAGTGGGCTTCCATCTTCCCTATCAATTCGCATCAGGCCAATACGTCTGTCAACAGCCCCATCAGGATTCATACCCAAGGAGGCCTTTCCATCAACATCCAAAGCCCTACGGTTAATATTTGCCTGTGAGAAACCCCAGCCCACACCTAAACGTGCTGGTTCAAGGTTCTTCCTGGCCTCTAAAATTCCATCAATTAATTTCTGTTCCACCATGGCAGTATAAGCGGGGTCGATTTCGTGTTGAATTCGTTCACCCATATAAGTGCCATAAATACCTGGCACGCCCACTTCAGGTGCCGAGTGGGTATGGGTAACCGTCCACCATACATCAATTGGGTTTATTCCATGTTGTTTCTGGAGCCTATCTGCTACCTTATCATATTCCGATGGGGAAAACAAGCAAATATCTGTCGATACGATAAAGAATTGTTTTGTACCGTCATCCATGGCAACAATCCGATGAAAAATACTATCGTGGACACTCTCGGATTTTCGTTCTCCATAGCCAAGAAGATATTGGCTATCCGCTGGGGTGATACTTTTTTTGACAACGGCCGCTCTAAATTCGTTCCCTATGGTCGAATTCTGCACCCCAACTTTGGTTTCAATTGGAACTAATCTTATTTCCCTTAAATCTAACAGCGCACCTTTCTTAAATTTAGAGTCTGGCTTAAAAACCATCAACTGCCGACCTGCCGATAAATGGACACTACCTATTTTTTTACTTTTAAAGGTCTCCCATGAACCGGATTTTGTAACATTATTTTTCAAAGCCTTGTCTCCTGCCTTAAAAACAAAAGGCTTACCAGCTTCAATATCTGATACGGACCATTCTAAGAAGACATCATATTCTCCACTTTTGTCTACCAAAACGTTCCATTCTACCCTATCCTTTGCTGTAAACCAACCGAAAGCTCTCCATTCTGGCATATATTTAATCTCCGGGCCTATTGCCTTGCCCTTTTCCGCATTTAACCTTAACATGCCATTGGATTCTGGCCGCACTAACAATTCATCTTGTACGAATGAATTTCCAGACATAGATTGGAATGAAATCAACAGAATAAAAACAGTGATAAGGTAGCTAACACCACAAATTCTTGAATGTCCACCCAAGATTTTTTTTGGGTTTAATTGTGCCAGTGATAATTTTACTTTTAGAGAATCCATAATTATTTCATTTGAATTGAAACTTTTCTACCTGCTTAGTTTTAAACCGATAATACTATTATTTTACATCCCGTATATAGGCTAACAGATCTGCCATTTCCTGTAGGTCAATACTATTCTCGAGTCCAACTGGCATAGCTGACATGCCTAGTGGTACTAATGACTTAATATCTACACGGGAAATGGTTGTTTCCTGTCCCCCTATTTGGTGCAGGGTGATAGCAGTGGGAGTTTCCGCCGAAACAACTCCCTGAATTGATTCGCCATCATTAAGCATAACTGTCCACAGATCAAAACCATCGGCGATAGATTGGGCGGGATTTATAATATCATTGAGAATGGAAGCAGGTCGCCGATTTCTGATGGTGGCCAGATCGGGACCGAAATCTGTTCCAATTTCACCTCCTATTTGATGGCAGGAAGCACAATTTTGAAGGAACACTTGCTTTCCCTCTAATGGGTTTCCATTAAGTTCTAGTGCACTTCTATAACGTTCTATTATCTCTTGGCGTTGATAATCATCATTTTCAGAAAACATGGTACGGGCTCGGTCCTTAAGTGCTTGATCATGCTGGGTCATAAGTTGAATTTTATGACCTTGGCCCAAGTTCGTTTTCTGAATCTGTCCTGCATCAATTGCGTCCAGGAGTAATTTAACCCTAATCGGATCCTTTAAAAAAGTCTGAATAGCGGCCTTTCTTACTTCAGGAGACAATACTTTCCATTGCTCCAAAAGATATGCACTAATAATCTGTCCGGGTATGGCACTAAGGGTACGCAATGCCGCCAGTTGAACCGGCAATGCCTCACCAGGTGTAATTAGCCCTTTAAGCAATGGAATATGTTTCTCAGGATTGTTAAGGGCTAGAAAATATACCGCCCCTGCCCTACTTTCTATAGATTGATGTTTGTTACCTATTGTTTTTTCGGCACGATCTAAGGCAGTTGTTGTTATTGGACTAGCAGCAAGACCTATCACTAGCAACATTTGTAAGGAACCCTCTCGAACCGATTCTGAAGTATGTTCAAAAAAAGCTCGAATTAACGAATTTTGAACTATCTGAAAATCTGAAGAAACTAATTTCTTGCTTTTGATACCCTGCGCCAAGCCTTTGAGGACAGATGCCTGCCACTCAGATACCTCTTCTGAATCCTTCTTTGTTGCCCTTTGCACTAGGTCTTGAATTTCCTTTAGCTTTCCAGACCTTCCAATCATAGCGCTCAATTTATGGATCAGTGAGGTATATACTGAAACATTCCCCTTAGCGTGAGCAATCACCGCATCCAACAACGTACTATGCTGAACAGAGGTCGCTGAAAGCGCTGCAATTTGAAACCACTCGTCCTCTATATCTTTAAACAGAAGGTCTTGCCGTGCCTGTGAAACAGCTGGTGTATCTACAAATCCTAATGTCAGTAACAATTGATACCTTACCTTGGGGTCTTCATCTTCCTTTAGCGATAGCAAAGCATCGCTAAGATCAGAAGTTTCACTAAGGTGCAACTCCGCCAGTCTGATGGCATTTTCTCTTATTCCCGCAATGGGGTCCTTAAACGCCTGTTTTATCATTTCCGGGGCAAGCTGCCCTAATCCTTCGAGGGTCCACAAGGCATGTAGCCGGCCCAATGGGGAGTCAATGTTCTTTGCCATTTCCGTTAATAAAGGTATCGCCTCTTTCTCGTTCCTATCCAGTAATATACGTTGAGCATTTCTACGCCACCAAATATTGGTGTTGGCCAAAGCCGCTACCAACTGTTTAATAGAAGCGTCTCTCAGGTTCAACCTTTTGGACAAATATGCAGACTCTGATTCAATCAGAGTAATGCGATAAATTCGACCCTTATCGGTGCCTTCATAAAGTTCGCCCGATTCTACCACTTCTTTTGCCATCCACTCAGGATGTTCTATGAATTTCCTGTAATAATCAATTACATAAAGGGCACCATCGGGTCCGGTATATATATTGACGGGACGAAACCACGAATCGGTAGATGCCAAAAATTCCTTTTGGTTATAAACACGGGAGGCTTTAAAGCTAACCCCATCATCTTTTATATAGTCTGCATGTACTAGATTATTTACAGGCTCTGCTACGAAACTCACTTTATCAAAATCTTCTGAAAAAGCGCCCCCTTGGTACATTTCAAGGCCAGCAGCAGAGGTAAAAACCCCTACGGTGGTCAGTAATTGGTGCTGTGGGTTTTTAGTGATCGGAAACACATCTGCCGGTTGCCCATGGTCGGAAAGGGTTCGAGTAACTCTTGTTACAAGAAGGTCTGGGTTTCGTTGGAGATATCGCTCGGCTATAAGTTCTTGGTAGATGTGATTGGAATTATTTAGTAGAAAGTGATTGCCCCAGGAATCAAATGTTTGACCAAATTGAGAGGCGGCAGCGGTCATTTCCAGCTCATGACTGTCCGGTCGGAAACGGACATTTCTGCCATTGGCATTTTTTGGTAGACGTGGACCCTCAGGTTCGGAAGGATAGAGAATAGCTTCCCCTTCATCACCGAACTCCTTCTTATAGGCTTGGGTAGCCACCGAAGATTCATGGGCCAGATATATCCAATTATCCAGGCCATACAAAGGATTATTGAGGTTGTGTTGTGGATTTGACAAGGCAAATCCTGTTAGTATGGTTTCCCGGACATCTGCTTTGCCGTCATTGTTAGTATCTTCCAGGTAAAGAACATTGGGAGCATCTGTGACAATGACACCCTTCTTCCAACGCATGATTCCTGTGGGAAGCGTTAGTCCATCGGCAAAAACAATGCTACTATCAATTTGTCCATCACCATTGCTATCCCTTAACAGTTTAATTTTTCCGGTGCCACTTTCATCAAGTGGATATCCATGCATTTCTACGACATAGATTTCTCCATTTTCATCTATCATCATATCTACAGGATCCGATATCAATGGTTCGGATGCAAGCAGTTCTATCTGAAAAGGTAGCGCAATCTCCATGCTAGAAAGAGCATTGACAGCTGATTCACTAAATGGTGAGTCAGAAACATTCCGACAACTTGTACTAATTAAAAGTAAAATACAAACCGAAAAAGGAAAACATAGTTTATAGGCATATAGGTGATTCTTTTTCATTCCTAATATTTAATTTAACCAAAGATTATAAATTCATAGGTTAAATCGGTTATATATATTGCCCTTTAACAATGACTTTTTAACTTTTAAAGTGTTCCTATACTTAGGGGGTAGCTGGATTAGAAGCCATCCTTTGATCGCCCTTCAAGATATCCCAGAACTGCCTCCTTAAGTTCAATTTCTGCAGAAGATGTAAAGGGAGAAACTGTTTCTACTTCATACCCCCCTTGTTCCCAAGAAGCAGCGGTGGGCAAATACCCTAGCCAGCCGTTGGTGTACCCAAAATAAAAAGTGAAAGGGAATGGGGAACGATTGCGTATTTCGTTCGATATTTCATTGAACAATTCCAAGGGAGCACTCCAAATGGCCACATCATCGTTGATATTTAAGAAACGTATTGGAAGTTTCACTATATTTTTACCGTCATCCGTAGTCCGTGTGTAGTTCCCAAGGTCCGATGGCCATCCCAGACCTGGTTTCCGAGGGGTTTCAACAATCATTGCTCCGGAATGTAATTTCACCACATTGGTCGTGGATAAAATCCTTTGGTTGGCTTCAATAATTTTGTCTCCCAAGAGCACCCGGAATTGCCTTAAATGGCCAGACCCAGGAGTTGGGTAGGTACTATATATGGGAGCAATATCGCCAGCGGCACCATTAATAAAGAGAAGCGGGGCTCCAATCTTTTGCTCAACATACTCCGAGACAATACCAGGGGCATCACCACTAATTTTCAGGTTACTTTGTCCCAAAACCGTTCCATGAATGGCATAATTGGAGATTAGAACCAATGGGCTTCCATCTTCCTTATCAATTCGTAACAGCCCAATACGTCTGTCAACCGCTCCATCAGGGTTCATGCCAAGGGAAGCCTTGCCATCTATATCCAAAGCCCTACGGTTGATATTTGCTTGCGAGAAGCCCCAGCCCACACCTAAGCGTGCTGGTTCAAGGTTTTTGAGCGCTTCCGAAATTCCTTTTATAAGCTTTTCCTCCACTTCCAAAGTATACTCTGGATTAGCTTCATGTTGATAGCGTTCCCCCATAAAAACAGCCGGAAGTCCTGGAGCACCCACTTCTGGGGCAGAGTGGGTATGGGTAACTGTCCACCAGAAATTAATTGGACCAATTCCAAATTTATCTTCAAGTTTGGCCGCAATAAGATCATACTCGGATGGAGAAAGAACGCATAATTCAGATGATACTATAACAAACTTATTTGTACCATCATCCATAGCCACAATACGATGGTAAATATTATCATGGACTTCTGTCGATTGTCTTGGACCATAACCCAGCAGCCATTGGGGGTCTTTAGGAGTAATGTCCACTTTAACGACCGATGCCCTAAACATTGTAGACGGTGCTTTTTCTTTTGCAACTGAAGAATTAAACTTTTGGGCCAAAGACACTTCAGAAATAAATAAAAGAAAAAAAACTACAACAAGATTTTTCAATATCATGTGGGATTTAAAATTAGTCATCTACCTTATAAATTGGATTTTAAAAATAATCATATTTTTCGGGTAAAATTATTTAGATCACTTACAAAACCATTAGGTTTTTCACATCTCTTCATAGCCTTTTGATTCAAATAGAACCATTAATCCCCAAAAGTTTAGATGTTTTCCAATTGCCCCAAGTTTTGGACACCACTTGATAAATGAATAAAGTAGTGATAGCCTTGCCTTCATAGAAATTGAAAAAACTACAATTGTTAAGGTATAATATTAATTTTTGTTATTACCTTTTATAAATTTTCAGCAAACATGACCTCTGAGGTAATATGAGGATCAATTTTCAGCCAATCAACCATGGGATTATAGTAATTAAATCCCAAAATTGAATTGTACATATTTAGGATAATTAAATGAATTATAACAACAAAGCTTTTAGACCCGTTAAAAATTCTGAAAACGGAGAGACATCAGAAGACACCATTTTTGAGTATAAGCAAAATGGCTCAATATTGACTTCGGAATACAGTGGTGGACAAATTGTTAAAGGGCACTTAATTGGACTAGTGCGCGACAACGGAATAATTGAAATGAGCTATCACCAAATAAACGCTAAAGGCGAAATTATGACCGGGATTTGTTTTTCAAAACCGGAAGTTACGCCAAGTGGTAAAATTCGTCTGCACGAAACTTGGGAATGGACTTCAGGGGACAAATCAAAAGGAATGTCCATTCTAGAAGAAATATAATGCCATCTATACCCGTGGGTAAATGTAATTGCTGCTACTCCCCTATTACTTTTAAATAACTTGAATCTGAAGCCAAAAACCCCTTACCCCTAAAAGCGTGGAGAGTCTGGTTTTCTATTCCGTTTGTAATTGCTAAATTGGGCACTTAAACAACGAAAATAATCTTTTACCAACTCCTTTACCGCAATTACAGCTACAACTGAATAAACTAAAATCCTCCGATGATCAAAAAAAGAATACTATTCCCACTTTTTATGCTTGTACTTGTGCAACAAACTTACTCCCAAAGTTTCAAAATCAATTCTCCTGATGAAAATATAAAACTTTCTGTCAATATTGACAAAGGCATTACTTGGTCAGCGTCCCTTAATGAAGATGTTGTAATAAATTTGGCAGAAGTAGGAATGGATTTCTCCAAGGGGCAGGATTTTGGTGTCAATCCTAAAGTGAAAGCCCATAGCATAAAAGATTTCTCATCAATGATTTACCCAGAGGTTCCTCATAAAGATGTAGTAATCAAGGATGAATTTACTGAGCTTTCCATTACTTTCAAGGAAAACTACAAACTGAATTTTAGAGCTTATAATGACGGAGTGGCGTATCAATTTATAGATGAGGGCAGAGCTAATCGCACTTTAAAATCGGAACAGCTATCCTTTACTTTCCCTGAGGGATCGCATAGTCTTTTCCCTGAGGAAGAAAGTATGTATTCGCATAATGAACGTAATTATTTAGACAAATCGCTTTCCGAAATTTCATCAGAAGAATTTTGTAGCCTTCCAGTATTATTTATCACTGAAAAAGCCAAGGTATTGTTTACTGAAACAGCACTTCATGATTACCCGGGTATGTTTGTGAGAGGGAATGGAAGTGCTACCATGGATGCCATATTTCCAAAATTTGTCCTCGAAGCCGTTGATAACGAGAAAAACTCCCCAGATCGCAATCAAACTATTACTAAGGAAGCCGACTATATTGCAGAAACATCTGGAAAAAGAACATATCCCTGGAGGGTCTTCATGATCAGCAACGATGACCGAACTTTTGTAGAGAGCAATTTAACTTATCAATTGGCAAAACCCTCGGTTATTAAAAATACGGAATGGATCAAGCCAGGTAAAGTGGCGTGGGATTGGTATAATGCCAATAATATTTATGGGGTCGATTTTAAATCAGGTCTAAACACGGCTACCTACAAATACTACATTGATTTTGCTTCTTCCAATAATATAGAATATATAATACTAGATGAAGGTTGGACGAAATCAACCACAGAAATTCTTGATTACAACCCAGATATGGATGTCCCTGAATTAATAAGGTACGGTAAAGAAAAGGGGGTGGATATTATTCTCTGGACACTATGGAAACCATTGGACGCGAATCTTATCCCAATTCTTGAAACCTACAAAAGTTGGGGAGCGAAAGGTATTAAAGTTGATTTTATACAGCGCAGTGACCAATATGTGGTGAATTCCTATGAGCAAATAGCAAAAGAATGTGCCAGGCTAGAATTATTGGTAGATTTTCATGGTTCATTCAAACCCTCGGGATTAAGGCGGGTGTATCCTAATGTTATTAATTACGAAGGTGTTAAGGGCAGTGAAAACAATAAATGGAGCAAAGACGTTACTCCTGAGCATAATGTGACCATTCCTTTTATTCGTATGGCTGCTGGCCCAATGGATTACACACCTGGAGCCATGAGCAATAGGCAAAAATCCAATTTTGGCATTACCGGAAAGCGACCTATGAGCATGGGTACCCGTGCTCACCAGGTGGCCATGTATGTGGTTTACGAAGCTCCCTTGCAAATGCTATGCGAATCGCCCTCAAGGTATTATCAAGAGCAGGAAACCGTAGACTTTATCACACAAATCCCAACGGTTTGGGATGAAACCAGAGTGCTTCATGGTGCTGTAGGAGACTATATTGCCGTAGCTAGGAGAAAGGGTGATAAATGGTATCTTGGAGCAATGACCGATTGGACCTCTAGGAATTTGGAATTGGCTCTCTCATTTTTAGAAGAAGGGGATTATAAAATGGATGTTTTTAGAGATGGTATAAATGCTGACCGATATGCAGAGGACTATATAGTGGAAACGATGCAAGTAAACAAGAATTCGAAAATAACCGCGCAAATGGCCCCTGGTGGAGGTTGGGTGGCTATAATCACCAAATGAAAATGATTTTTATTATGGTTTGCGAATTTCTAGCTATAAAAGCACCTTCTTGACTCTATAGGCTTTTTTGCAGCATAAAAGACTGCTACTTTTTCATTTATAACTAGAGCCCTTTACCATGTTATGGGATTTTTAATACCTCTAGGTTTTCGTTCCTCTTTGGAGGAGATTCTTTAAATTGGATACTACTCACTGGTCAATTTAGGAATAATTTATTTACTAAATTATTCTATCACAACAGATTCGTTATACGTTTTTTTGTTTGTTATTATCTCCACAACATATATGCCTTTTGGCAACTTGCTAACATTGAAAGTTTCTTTTCTACTCTTCTTTACCAATTTCCCAATGTTATTATAGAATTTAACTTTCTTAAGCCGTTCATTAAGATTTAAGTTGATCTTAACCAAATCATTTTCGGAATTATATATAAGCGCTTTACTTCCCGTTACAGCTTTGTTGGCATTGGTTTTAAGTGTTATACCTGATTTGTTGATGGTGAAATAATCATCGACCTCATCAGTTTCTCTTATAAACTTTACGGTCAGATTTTGCCCGCCCATTCCATCATCTTCAATTTCCATAACACAGGAGCCTAGTTTGTTCAACGACACGGACATGGCTTGGTGGTTCAAGTCTCCGCCAGATATTTGACCGGCAGAGCCTGTAGTTATATAAACAGCACCTTCTGAAGCTGCACTAGTTTTTTGATAGGCACCATCACTATCTGCTTTACCGTCCCCATTTCCTTGTGGTCCAACGGTATGCCCGCCTTTCGTAATTTCTGCTGAGTTAAAAGTATTGGAAAATCCTTGATGTCCGTTTAAGAAATAAGAGCGTTCATAAGAGTGGCTATGACCATTTAATATAAGATCTACTCCGTTAGCTTCCAACATGGGCATAAATTTTTCCCGCATTTCAATTGGTCGGTGATCAACATCAGAGTCATGTGACCCTTTAGAGTAGGCTGGATGATGAAACAAAGTTACTATCCAATCCTGTGTTGTGTTTTGAATATCAGTCTGTGCCCAATTGAACATAGCCCCTCCGATGGCACGACTAGAATGATGGGAGTCTAGAATTATAAAATGAATATTGGCATAATCAAAGGAATAATAGGCCTCTGTTCCCGATGCTGTTCCCCCAGCTTCTCCTGCGGTCGGAAAGGTAAAAACATCATAATACGGACCCGATTGTGTAGCCGAATCTGCAGAGTCACCATCATGGTTCCCCAGGCAGGACCAAGCTACGGATTTTTCAAACATATCCCCATACACATCAAAAAAGGCATTTTGATATTCTGCATCTGTTCCAGTATGATAGGCGTTATCCCCTAAAAACAACATCATATCCGTTTTATCCTGGTTTTTTGGCGCAGTTGCTACATACTTGTAGTACGCATCGCGCACATTCCTTTGGTTATTATTACCAGTACCAGGATCACCCAAAATCCATGCACGCACAAATTGTTTGGTGCCTGTAATAGGTGCTGTTATTACATACATATCGCCCAAATCACTTTTAGATAGCACTTCCGTTCCGTTGCCTATATTGAAATAATATTTTGTATTGGGCGTTAATTCGGATAAGGTAACTTCGTGTTCTGTGGTTAAGTCAGAGCTTGTTTCGTTCATAGATAAGGAACCTAATAATGTTCCATAATTAACAACAGATTCGGTTGCACTATCTGTTCTCCATCTTATAATAACACTGGATGGTGTACCGCTTTGCATATAAGGACCTCTTTCTACAACTGCGGAAGGAGAATTCTGTGGAAGCCCCCCATTTTTAGAGACCGTAGTAGCACTAACATTGGGAATATTTACAATGGAGCCTTGCGAAAATGAAGACACCGTAAATAGCATCAATAAAATAAGCGCACTTTTTTTAATCATAATTTCTTGTTGTTTAAGCTTTTTCAACCTGATCGGAATCCTTTAGGTAGTCTAATTTTTAAAGTTGAGGTGACAATGTGATTGGTCCAAGTTGGTTTAAGCCAGATTCAATTGCATTTAAAGCGGCTTCATGATTTTCATTGTTTTTTAAGTCATTGCCTTCTGAACCAACTATCAATAATGTTTATTTAGAAGGCATTCACCATATATTTATTCCTTGTAAATAACATTAACCAACTATCCCTAAAGGCTCAGTTGTTTTCCAATTGCCCCTAGTAAAATCGGGAAATGCCTGTGGAGCACCATTCTGGGCCACAGAAACTTCACTCAAGGTCCCTACTGCACTCCAATAACAACCTTCGTATACGTTTTGATCTAAGGGTTCCCCTTTTCTTAAACACTCAATAATCCGGTACCTCATTATAAAGTCCATTCCTCCATGTCCGCCCATTTTGGTGGCCAGTTCGCCCAATCGGAGGTACAATGGATGTTCGTATTTCTCAAAGATCTTTTGTAACTGTTCGCCTTCTGCGTATTCATGATGGTTATCAGGACCTCCTTCTACCCCACCTTCCAAAGCAACCCTGGTCGGGAAACCGGTCAAGGTGCCCTTTGTTCCCTGAATCAGATTATGTCTGGTATAGGGCCTAGGACTGGTTTCGTCCCATTGTACCATTATAGTTCTGCCAAGGTTGGTCTTAACTATGGATGTATTGATATCCCCTCCCTTAAAGTCCAGCTTGTTCCATTGGTGGTCTGGCGGAAAATTTTTGGCGGCATATAGGTTACGGCCTTTGCCCGGGGATGAAAAGGAGTTAATAAATTTAAAATTATCCTCTCCCCTGGCCAAATTCATGTATTGGGCAACCGGGCCCAATCCATGTGTAGGATACAGATTACCATTGCGATGGGCATAATGCGGGGTACGCCATGAACCTGTGCCACGTTCCACATCGTTCATCTGACCTCTTAATTCGTGGATGTAGGAAGCTTCACCATGGAGCAATTCCCCAATAACACCTTTTCGGCACATGTTCAGGTAAAGTAGTTCTTCCCTGTTGTAATTAACATTCTCCATCATCATACAATGCTTCTGGGTCTTTTCGGAAGTATCTACTATTTTCCACATTTCTTCTATGGTAAGAGCTAGGGGGACTTCCACAAATACATGGGCTCCGCTTTTCATGGCCTCAATGGCCATAGGGGCATGTAATTCCCATGGGGTACAAACGAAAACGGCATCGGGTTTTTCCTTTTTCAGCATTTTTTTCCAATCGTTTTCACCATTGGTGTACAACTTTATCTTCTTGTGGCGGGTTCCTGCACCATGCTCCTTACATACCATTGCGGATTTTTCGGCCAAGTCTTCGTATAGATCACTGATCGCCACCACTTCGGTACCTTCAATGGCCGCAATCTGCTGTACATGACCAGATCCGCGGGACCCAACACCTATAAACGCACATCTCACCGTATCCAGTTTCGGGGCGGAAAAGCCACCCATATAAGTAGCTCCGGGCTTAGGTGCCGAAATATTATTTAAATTGTGGTCCGTTATGGAATTGGACCATGCAGGCGCCATAGCCAAACCCATTCCTGCAATGGATGTTTTTCTTATAAAATCTCTCCTGTTCGAATTCATTGTCTGTATTTTGATTAATTAAATATTTGAGTATATCCAGTATTTTGTTATTGCCATAAACATATATGTAACCTACTGTTTTAAGTACCTTGTTAGTTATTTGGCATGGATTTATATTTGTTTACTTCATTCTCTGTAACGCTCGATTTACTATTCCCAAAGGAAGCCCTTACATAGGTAAGCACATCAGCCAATTCTTTGTCTGTCAAAAATTTAAAACTGGGCATTTCCTGATTATATGATTTGCCTTGAACCTCTAATGGCCCGGACAAACCACTTACCACAGTCCGTATCAATCTTTCCTTATCAGCAACTCCCTCAGTTTTGGATATTGGAGGAAAGAAACCATCACTACCGGAACCATCGGTTTTATGACATGAAGCACAATATTTTTGATAAATGGCCATACCTTCGCTATGTACGGTCCCATCCATATTGGCCATAGCTTCTACCTCAAGAGGCGTTTGCTTCTCAGTCATCTCAGCCAACCTATTTCTTAAATCTTCCCCTGCTTGATGAATTCTAATTATTCTGTCATCATTCTCAAATGGTAATTTTGCTGGACTATAAAATTCTGGATTGGCAATTGGATGCCAGTCTTTATTGCTTGTACATATATAAATATCTCCATTCGGCGCAGAGACTACATCCCTTATCCTTCCAAACTGTCGGTTAAAAGCCACAGTTTCTTCTTCTATACCAGTTCCATCCGAAGAAAGTTTCAAAACCCTTAAACTCGTACCTTTTAGGGAGCCAACCAATAGGCTATTATTCCATTCCGGGATTGTTTCTGACCCATAATAGTCTATACCTGCTGGGGCTATGGTTGGAGTCCAAGATTTAATAGGCTCCGTTATTGTAGAGTCTTTGCAATACCCAATTTCATAGGGCTCATTACAGTAACCTGTTACATCTGGCCAACCATAATTGCTTCCTGCTTCAATAATATTTATCTCATCATCATTAGCCTCTCCATGTTCTGAGCTATATAATTTACCATTGGCTATCACCAAACCTTGAGGGTTTCGGTGTCCCCATGACCATATAGGGTTATCTTTAATAGGATTATCACTTGGGATAGTCCCATCAAGATTAAGTCTCAAAACCTTTCCCGTTAATACAGAAACACTTTGGGCCATTCTTTTATTTCCAGCATCACCCAAGCTTATAAAAATTTTATTTTTTGGAGAAATAACAATTCTACTCCCGTTATGATACGTGGCGCCAGGAATGTCCTCTAATAATATTTTTGGACTTTCCAACCTCCCTTTGCTGTAGGTATATCTAACTAACTTAGAACGTAATTCATCATTCTTTAAATAGGTATAGTGTAAAAACACATATGGATGTCGTGCCATATCCGGGTGAACCACGAAACCTAATAATCCATAGGACTTTTTAACCAATACGTCCTCCAGTCTTAAAAGTGTTTTTATCTCCCCTGTAACTGTATTTAACTGGTTAACTGTTCCTTCTATTTCCGTAAACCATAAAATATTACTATCATCATTGCCCCAACATAAGTCCCAAGGATTGTTCAAATTTGAAGCAACAACAGATATTGCCAATTGGGAAGTTTCCAGCGTTTTTTTGAATAAATGTTTCTGATAGGATACTTCTTCAGTCCTCTTTTTATTTTGTTCCAAACAGGAAAAATTCAATACTACCAACAATAAAACATAAGGACTGAGCCTCATTGCAACTATATTTCGTTTTAATTTCATCATGTTTTTTAATATTAAGCATCTGCAATGGCCCATAGAAAACATTAGGTTATCCCACAAAAAATTTGAGGTAACAAAACATTGGAAATTTTAATTACCGATACGCAGACATAATTCCAACACCTATTTTTGCCTTCTTCCCATTGCTTTTAAAGGAACTAACCCAATTCGGGACCTGCAATTAAAAACTGTTTATTTGCTACCCCCGAAAAGGAGTTATTTTTTAAATACATTCTTGTGAATGAGCGTTGAAAGGAAAACCCTAAAGAAGTTAATCGTTGTTTAAATGCAACCTGATGGTGCAAAACGTCGATTACAACGGACTGACCAACGCATTGTTCAAGAATAGTTTCTAAAAGGTTTACTGCATCATCAACCGTTTCTGCCATAAGCGGACCTACTTGAAAGAAATTAAGGCCAATCCGCCCTAGCACATATCCTACGATACGTTCGTTTCTTAAAATACACCAAGTTTTATATCCATTTCTATTGATTAGCGAATTGATCAATTCAAATCTATCCGCCCCAAAAATTTTTAAATCCAGCTGTAATAATTCTTCAATATCGTCTTCCGATATAAGCTTAATATGTGCGATGTTCCTTTTGTCAGTATTTCCCTTAAACTCAGTTGTTACCATGCGGTTGATTTCCAATTCTTCATGGAAACCCAATTTTCTATAGACCGGTATTCCTGCAGGTGTTGCATCCAATTTAATTGATTTGCAATCCCCTAACTTTTCAATTACAGTATTTAATAAAGTTTTACTAATACCCAAACCTCGGAAGTTCTTAGAAACCAGCATCATTCCTATCCAAGCCACTTGATCTTTATAATTTACGGCAGTAACCGTACCTACTACTGCTCCATTATATACAGCTACAAGGCATAAATTAGAATTTAGGCCTAGGAGCATCCGCCAATCCTCCTTTGTTTGATTCCAATTTTCATCAAACACCAATTGCATTGCCCCGGAGATATCGGCATTGTCCATTAGTCTTACAACAATATTTTCTAGATCAATTCTCATATCAATCTACTATTGGAGCCAGGCCTCTAAATTTTTAGTGACAAAATGGTCATCATTTAATTCAGGATATGCTTTATAAACTCTATCTATTTCCGCTTTTTGCTTTGAGCTTAAACAATCGTTTTCATTCAAGGTCCATGTACCCTCTAAAAGACCCTGTCTCCTTAAAACTTCATGCAGCCCCACGATACAACCTGAAAAATTATTGGCAGCGTCAAAGAATGCAGCGTTGCTATCTGTAATTTTCGCAGCCATGGTCAGAAGCTTCCCCGAATCATTGGCATACACCCCTTTTTTAATGTCCTCTAAAAGAGTAACGGCTTCTTTTGCCCATACCGACCAATGCCCTAGTAGCCCCCCTACAATTCTCTTATTTATGACCTTACCTCCCGACTGAATCTGGAATTCTGTCATCAAATCCACCAAGATGTTATCATCATTACCGGTATATAAGGCTATTTTTTCCGCACAACCAGATTCTACAACTGCACGCGCTACATCGAAGGTTTGATACCTGTTAAAAGGAGCCATTTTAATGGCAACCACATTCTTGATCTGAGCAAATTCATACCAAAAGTCAAAATCCAAATACCGCCCACCTACAGCGGTTTGCATATAAAACCCTATTATTGGTAGTACTTCGGATACCGCTCTACAGTGATTCAATAATTCTTTATTGGAAGCATCGGGCAAGGAGGCTAGACTTAGTAAAACAGCATCATATCCAAGATCAACGGCCAATTGAGCCTCCTGTAACGCTTGGTTTGTATTTCCGATTACACCCGCAATTCGAACGATAGGCCTATTCGATTTTAAAGCATAATTGTCAATTTCTTCTTTGGCCAACTCTAATACAGGCTTAAATAGATTTACATCCGGCCTTCTAATCTCGAATTGGGTGGTATGAACTCCTACCGCCAAACCACCGACTCCGGCATCCAGATAATATCTTGATAACGCCCTTTGCCTTTTCTCATCTAACTTTCTATGTTTATTTAAAGCCAATGGGTGTGCCGGAATAACCGTCCCCTTATGAAGAAGTTGCATTGCTTTGGTTGATAATATATTATTGTTCATATGTACTATCTAAAATTAATTATCGCTATTTCTGGCTTACCAGTGTTAGCCATTTATGTATTCGTAAAAAATAATTCCTGATGTTTTATCAATTCCATTCCGTTTTGGGTCCATAATTTATCCTTGCACAAAAATTAGAATTAATCAACCTACCTTAATACTTACCATCTTTTACTTCAAAATGTGTTGGTTTCCCATGAACTCTTTGTTCTGAATTAACCCAATCCGCAATCCATTTGATCATTTCGTCAACAGAAACCACTGGCTTGCCCATTGATTTAATAATATTGGAGGCGTTTGAAAGCAGGGCAACTTTATCTTCTTTTCCTGTAATTACCACTTCCCTACCCATAAGTTTTCCCAATTTCTTGGCTACATCATGTATTGAGATTCTTTCCAAGCCTGTAAGGTTCAATATTCGAGCTGGATTTTCACACAACATTAATGAACGCAGTACAAAAGCGTTGGCATCGCCCTGCCAAATAATATTGGCATAACCCATTGTAACATCCACCGGTTGGTTATTTTTAATTTTTAGGGCTATATCCACTAAAACGCCATAACGCATTTCAACCGCATAATTGAGCCTGATCAAGGAAATGGGGGTTTTATGTTCCAAACTTCCATATTGAAATAGCCGCTCTCTCCCCAAGCATGATTGTGCGTACTCTCCAATTGGCAGGGCTGGATCCGATTCCAATGAACCTCCTGAATCTATATTCACCAAAGGATAAACACAACCTGTAGACAGGGCTACGATACGGGAATTTTTATAGTGGTCCACCACTAAACCTGGGATAAAGGAATTCATAATCCAGGTGTAGGGTTCATTACCGTCAGTCCCAAATTTAGTACCTGCCAAATAAATTACATTCTCCACTTTCGGCAAGCTTTTTACAAATTCTTGATCAACAAGATCCCCTGATATTATTTCTATTCCGAGCGATTCCAAATAATCTTTATTTGTAGGTTGGCTAAATCTGGAAACACCGATTATTCTCTTTTTTATACCCGCCATATCACAGGCTCTTTTGGCCATATGGGCCATTGAAATACCCATTTTCCCGGAAACTCCTAAAAAGATTATATCTCCTTCCAGTGTCTCCATCATCTTTACTACTTCTGGAGTTGGTCTTGATATCGCTTCTTCCAGTTCTTCTTCATTCTTAAAAAATTCAGGATATGTCTTTATCATCGTTCTTAATTATTAATAGTTCCATTTAAATTTCAACACATTTTATACTGCTAAATACCCAATAAGTTTTCCATACATAAAATAGACCAAAACACTTATAAGTATAAACCCAACTACAGCCATGAAATTCTGTAGATTATTGTTCCTATACTTACCCATTATGGACTTGCTATTAAGAACTAAAAATAGCCCTATGGCAATAAGTGGTACACCTAATATAGAAGATGCCTGGGCCATTATTAAGGCGTAAATAACATTTCCCCTAAAAAATACCGCAATCACCATTCCTGCAATCAATATTATGGCTGTAAATACTTTGGGCATTTTCTCATTCATTGAACTCCCCATTCCCATGCTATCCGCTAACAATCCACCGCCAGTAACCGAATTGACCAAGAGGGAGGAAAATGCAGCTGCCATAAACCCGAAACCAAATATATATTTAGCAAAACTTCCTAGCAGCATTTCCAATTGGATCGCCATATCGGCTGCTGAGTTCACCGATATTCCCCTTGGCTTTAAGGTTGCAGCAGCTGTAATAATAACCAATATTGATATTAGTGCAAGAAGGGATACACCAATTTTGGTGTCCCGTATACTTCGCGGCAAATCGGCCAACTTCCATCCCTTTCCCTGTACAAGGTAGGATTGGTAAAATGCATTATGTAATACGAATGTTGTCCCCACTAGGGCTGCTATTTCATTAAAATTATCACTTGAGACGGCACTTGGGATAAACCCCATGGCCGCAGCTTCTAAATCTGGCCTTATAAATATAAGGTTTACAATAAAGGCAAGAATTAGGATTACTACCATAATCATCATAAGTTGCTCCAGTGCTTTGTATAAATTCTTTGAATAAAAAACCAATACTATCGCCAAGGGTGTAAATATAAATGGCCAAATAGTTTCGTTAATTCCGGTTAAAGTCTTCATGCCCATTCCAACTCCTAAATTATTACCAAATTGAAAGCTTAGGGCTGCTAAAAAGGAACATACACCAATGGCAATGGAAAGCCACTTGCCATATTTTTCAGATATCACCTTAAGCAATGATTTTTCATGTAAAACTCCAAAACGAACACTCATTGTGGTATAAACGCTCATGGAGATTGCGCCCACCAATATTACCCATAAAAAAGAATAACCGTGTGTAGCGCCTATCTTAGAAGAAACTGTGATGCTACCAGGTCCTAAAACCACAGCGGCAATAATAAAACCAGGTCCTAATGACTTGAAGAAATTCTTAATTTTAAAATCCATATTATCGTTATTATAAAAATATTAGAACCACCCCAGTGAATTATTAATGCCCTAAGATGTTGTATTCAAAAAAATGGGAAATATGCTTAGGTCCTACAAGTACTATTTTGACGGTATAAATTGAATCTGTAAAATGCCCTATCCGTATCTATTATTATAATCTTGGTATAAACTTTACAAGGACAGGTTGTGACAATTGTTCATACAGTCTTTCTATTTTTTCAGAAGGGCCTTTATTATTGAATCCAAAAATGGAATACACATTTTCTTCAAAGTATTTACTCCCTTTGGGTACTTTTAAGACTCCACTATCTACAAATCTTCTGTCCCAATATCTACCCTCATTTAAGGCGTATGAAATTTTGGTTTGTGAATCCATCATTGGGGACATAACGCCACTTAGGTTTTTATAATCAAATCCAATTCTTAAACTTGCAAAACCATATTTAGTACTATCATTGTAAAAACCAAACCATTTAGCATCTGCATCAATCGGTTTTTTCCTCAATTCCTTTATGGAGTAATGAGGTATTAAAGGGAGGCTATCATATAATGGTACTGTCTTTACTTTCCCATCCGCAAGAGGGAAAATCGCATGGGTAAAAAACTTATCCATAGTCATTTCATCATTCCGTAACATGGTCAGTGATAAGCTGTCTATCATTGTCATTTCTGACGAAAAACCAAAAAAAGGCTTGCCTGCATAAAACTTATATTCTCCTTTTAATTGAATTTCTTCATAACCTTTAACTTTTCCTGACCGATAAACAGAAATCATATATGGGCCTCTTTCTATAGATATCGAATCAAATTCTTGAATGTGCGCCATTGTTTTATAGTCTTCATTCTCCTTTTGAAAACTTGGCGCCCAATGCATTTTAATATTAGTTCGCTCCAATGTTATACCACTGTGCTCTTTTAAGGAAATTGAAGTAATTTGTCCAGGGCCCAATACAATATTGTATGAAGACTTTTTAGCGGTAAGGTCTGCCTTATAAAACTCATTCTCAATAAATAGATTTAATCCCTCCCCTTTCGCTATAAGATCGGTAGTTGTCTGCACATTATCTCCAATTGCGATATCATATTCTTTAGTTTCATGGGCTCGAATACTAATTGGAAATAAACAATGAACAAGATTAGATTCTAACAAAACCTTGGAGCGATTTAAAATCTGCCCTTTTATTACGTTTCCATCTTCGTTATTACGTAAGAACAGTGCCTTATTCTTAAGACGTTTTGCCGCTATAGGAATTTTTACTTCAATATACTCCAGATCACGCGTAATGCCAGCAGGTTCTGTAAGGTATAAATCGCCAATAACACCATTATCCGTGCAAGAAGATAACAGCATTATTGCCGCACTAAACAACACATAAAGCGATCGTGTAAAAAATATGATTCTAGATTTCATTGTTGTACTAGTCTAATAGTTCTTAATGCTTTTTCAACCTAAACTAAATCCAGTTCCTCCTAAAGGAGAATTTTAAGAGTATCAAAACTTTTCTCCCTGCATTGCCGGGTCAAACTCAAAAGCGCCGATATCTGGTCTCTTATTATGATATAATGGCCCCACACCTTGACCTTTATGCCAAGTGAGTGCCTTGTCTAGTATCAATTCCTTGGTGTTATGATCAATAGATAAAATAATTGCTCTGTCCAACTGTCCATCTAGCTGTATGACATCCCCCGCAACTATCCCAAAACCATCTGTAAACCAACCGGAATCGGCTACTTTCATAACCTTACTATTTAATCCTACGTTCGCTGTATTCGTTAAAAAAACTCCCGCATCTATCATCGGGCTATCTGCCATTAATTTAAATTCCCTATTTAACGGATCGGTGAATTTTGGCTCTACTCTTAAACTGTTTTTAATAAAATCACTCCTGTTCAACTCCCACCAACTAAGTGGCATAAGGGGTTCATTGGAAGTAGAATTTCTTACGCCATAGGAGATTAAATAAACCTCGTCATTGTTAGCGCCAAAAATATTGTTGTTGTCGAATAGCACATTATCCAACCTACTGGTATAAATCTGTATTGGCTTGTTGTCCAATTCAGAATACCAGGTCCAGCGATTGTCATTTTTAACAAACCTATTATTATAAAAGATGTTGTTTTTGATTTTTTGATCATAAAATTTTGCCTTCCCAACAATACTATTGGCAATTCTAATACCTCCAAAATCATTCTTATAAAATACATTTTGATAAATCCTATTCCCGTAATTATTTGCAGCCTCACCACCATAAATTGAAAGGGAAATTGGAGGCCCTGTGCATTCATAAAATACATTGTTGCGGATTATACCATTTTGACCGGCGTATTGAATTCCGGCATATGGGGAAGCATTACCTGAAGATGGAGTATGCGCAAAGATGTTTCCTTCAACAACATTGTATTTTGTATCATCATAGGAGTTCAACTTAGGGTAGTCCTCATTTCCATACCCTGCATTTTCACAATCATAGATTTCTCCTATTTTTTGAAGCTCATTTTCAAAATAATTATTTTTGACCACATTAAAGTTACTACACTTAAAAACCCAAAGTACATGTGTAGCTTTTGTTATTCTATTTCTCTCAACTAGACTATAATTGCAATCCACAAAAGCCAAATTATCTTGTGTGGAATCATGTAGACTATTATCTGAAAATATGGTAAAGTTGCATGATTGTAGAAACACACCAGTTTTAGAACTGCCAAAACCTTTAGCTCTTTCAAAAACATTATTCTTTATTACCAGATGATTGCTACCCAAAGCATTTAGCCAACGCTCAACATCACGAATAATTAATCCTTCAATCTTTATATAATCCTGATTTACGATCCATATTGCAGGCGAAAGAACGGAACCACTTAGCTCGACTTTTTCGTTGCCATAATTTTTATAGGAAATATAATTCTCCTCCGTACCGGAATTTTGAGGGTTTAATTGCTCTGTATAATTTCCTTCCCTAATTAACACAGAAGTACCGGCCATAGCAATGTTTGCAGCGGTTTTTATTCTTTTGTATGCATCACCATCAGAACCACTGCAGTTGCGATTGACCACAGAGTAATTGCCACTGCAATCTGTAGAAAGTTGGCCATCTACATAAATGGATTGTGCTGATAATGGATAAAAAGAAAATAGTAATATAAAAATCAATACTTTGTCAAAAATCATGTACGCACTTTTGTATATAGAATTTTTTCAATCTTAGTATTCATCCTAACAAAATTGTTGTTGGATTGTTGTTAGTCAAGCCAGACTCCGTTTAACATTACCCTCTCAATATTGTACATGTCTTTGATATTGGTAATCGGGTCTCCTTTAATTAAAAGTAAATCAGCTTGTTTGCCCTTTTCAATACTTCCAAGGCGATGGTCTATCTTTAAAAATTTGGCATTCTCAATGGTAGATGCCTTCATAATCTCAACATTATCCATTCCTGACCTCGCCAGTAAATCCATTTCATGTTGAAATGACCAACCCTTTTCTGCGTAAGGAACCCAAGGTCCATGAGAACCTACTGCAAGTCTAACATTAGCTTTAGCACATCTCCCGATAAATGCGCTCATATTTTGAAAGGCCTTTAAGGCAGTACTGTCTTTCTTATCACCTTCAATTTTATATTCATAAGGTCCCAAAGTAGCGGTTAAAAAAGTACGATGTACCTCAAAAAATTTAATCAAGGAATCTGCTTTCTTTCCATTTACATCAATATCTCTCCACATTTCCAAACGTCCAGAAAGTCTTTCTTTATTATTGGCAAGCATACCTTGTCGGAACTCCTCAGCTCTTTTTCTGGAAACTAAGGCCGTACCAAGAGATGTTACATGCTCAACTCCGTCCAATCCGGCCAATACTGCCTGACGAACATCTGTAATTTCCAAATGAGCGGTAACAGGCAACCCATGGGCATGAGCTATATCACATACTTCTTTAATCAACTCAAGGGGTAATCTGTGATAAATCTTTATGGCTGAAACGTTCTCACTAATCAGATAATCCATGGCCTCCCTAACTTCGGCCTTATCCCTAACCATATAGGAATCTGTTGGCCAGGTGGGCGGGGGAGAATCTATATGTGGGCCTGTTAAAAATAATCTGGGAAGCGGGTCACCGGTCTGGCGTTCAAAATCAAAAGCTTCTATCCATTGGCCCGGATCTCTTACCGAGGTTACACCGTTACGAACAAATTTTGTAGGGAAGTGTTTAACGTGGTCATAGTGAAAATGGGCATCGATCAAACCCGGCATTAAGGTAAGACCCTCACCTTTAATAATTTCAGCATTCTCTGGGACATCGATAGTATCTTCTGGACCTACTTTATCAATAAGACCATTACGAACAATAACGGTAGAATTATGGGCGGTGGAATCTCCCAATCCGTCAAAAAGGGATACCCCAACAATGGCAATTATATTGGCACCAATTGCAATCTCTTCATGGTTTATCTCTAATGGGGAAAAATCAATTTCCTCCTTAGTTTCCTGTTTTTGACTCCCCTCATTACAAGAGAAAAGCACAGACAGAATTGATAGAGATATTAAGATATATTTCTTCATTTTAGTATTAATTTATGACACAAATCCAATAAGCTTAAATTCTTTTTGTTTTCATCAAAATAAAGGCATTCTTCCTGAGAATGAATGCCTTTAAACAACTAAACTAACTCAACTAACTTTTTTTTAGTAACCTGGATTCTGTACAAAATTCTGATTCTTGTCTATTTCACCTTGTGGAATTGGCCACAAGTATCTAAACTCACTGAAATTTGATTGTGGTTCCAATCCGCTAGGACCAAAGACTTCACTTCCTAAATCTCTACGTACAATGTCATACCATCTTTTAAATTCAAATGCTAATTCTATACGTCTTTCTTCCAAAATAATGGTTCTTAGATCGTCTATATTAGTTCCTGCCAAAACATCTGCAGGAAAAATGGAGGGGGCATATGTTCCATAACCACTTCCATAAAAATCAATCGTTCCCGCATTTCTAGCACGACCCCTAATTTGATTAACATACCCTATTGATTCAGGGGAAAGACCTAATTCATTCGCAGATTCTGCGGCTATAAGCAACACTTCGGCATACCTAAAAGCTGCGTGGTCAAAATCAGATCTCCACCCGGCGGTAGTCCTTCCTTCACCTGTAAATCTATTAAACTTTGCTATATGAGGTCTAGCCACCTCGAACTCAGAAAATGGCCTGACAATATCTGTATCATCAGCCAATATCAACGAATCGGCCATACTCACTTTTAGTCGATAATCATTGGAATCCCAACTATTGTACACGTTAATATGAGGTACGAGCATACTCCATCCCCTAATAGGCTTTGCACCACCTTCAACACCATTAAACGGACCTATCTTATTGTCATTTTCATAGGTGGCTGGATTTGGATTTTCTCCTGTTTGATTCCCTGTAAAATCAATTGAAAAAATATACTCTTGGGAAGCCCATTGTTCACTTTCCCTAAACACATCTTGGAAATCATCTTCCAATGCGTATTTTAAGTTCCCTGCATTATCTATCACCCATTTAGCCATATCGTAGGATTGTTTCCATTCTTCCCTAGTCATATAAATAGAGGCTAAATATGAGGCTGCTGTTCCCTTTGATGGTCTGGACCTTACACTACCACGTGAATCCATCTCCAGATTATCAAAGGCGAATGTCATATCTTCTATAATCTTCACATATATTTCATCTGTTGATGATAATTCTATGCTAACGGATCAACTATATCAGGACTATCTATATAAGGAAGATTGCCATAAAGCCGAACTAAATGATAATACAAAAAACCTCTAACAAATCTTGCTTCACCTTCTGCTATGTTTTTATCTTCCTGATCAATGTCATCACCTAAAAGACCTACACCTTGAATAGAAGTGTTCGCAGTGGCAATAGCTTGATATGCCGTAGCCCAAAAATCACGTACAAAAGAATTTGTAGGGGTAACCAAGAAAGGACTAAACTCGGTATAATCGCTAAATTCAAGTCCATTATCAACCATATCACTTGACAGTTGCAAAGGCGTGGTAAGTCCACTTCCGTAAAAATTTGAGGATGCCATTAAACCGTATGTGCCATCGGTCATTGCGTTTACATCATCTATAGTATTAAAGAAACCCTCTGGACTCAATGTCCCTACCGGTTCTTCATCTAATTTTGCACAGCCAACAACAAATGTCAAAATAGCTAGTGCAGAAAATTTTATTATATTCTTCATAATTATATTTTTATTTATTGTTGATTACTAAAATCCGATGTTTAGTCCCAAAGTGTATGATTTCACATTTGGATAACTACCATAGTCAAGTCCAAGATTACTACTGGAACTACTATATCCTACCTCAGGATCAACGCCTTTATATTCGGTTAACGTCAATAAATTTTGACCACTTATATAAATTCGTGCTGATGTTAAATTGATTTTGGACAAAAGTGATTCAGTAAAATTGTAACTTAAAGAAACATTTTTCAACCTAACATAACTAGCATCATCTACCCATCTATCGGATGTCACAAAACTTCTGCTGATTCTTGCCTCGGGAATATCCGTATCCGTATTCGTAGGCGTCCATCTATTAAGAGCATCAGTCGTTACATTGGTTCTTCCGTTTAAGGCTCCTAACTCCATAAGGGAGTAATTTAGCATTTCACCACCTTCTGATCCTTGAATAAAAATATTAAGACTTAGGTTCTTATAACTAAAATCATTATTCCAACCCCAAGTAAAATCAGGATGAGGGTTCCCCATAACACTACGATCATCATCTGTTAGTTCCCCATCCTCATTCAGGTCCTTGAATTTTTCACCACCAACGTCTTCACCACCTACAAGTACCTCATCGGCAGATTGTACAACTCCGTCATAAACATAACCCCAAAACTGACCCACGGATAGGCCTTCTCTCAATATTTGTGTATTCCCTGCTCCAGCTAACGGTGCCGAAGAATAATAAATATCATTGCCTTCAGTATCGTTCTCAACAAGTTTGATAATCTCATTTTTATTAAATGAAATATTTGCAAATGTTTTCCATTTAAAATCACTAGGAAAAATAGTTGCGTTTAGTGCTAATTCAAATCCTCTGTTTTCTACAGTCCCTATATTTTGTAACTGTGTCTCAAACCCAGTATAAGTTGGCGTAGGAACATTGAATAAAAGATCCTCTGTTCTCATGATATAATAATCTGCCGTAAATCCAAATCTGTTCCCTAGGATTCCAAAATCCACACCAATATTTGTCTGTGTAGTCGTTTCCCATGATAAATCGTTATTGGAAATGGTTGAAGGCCTTAAAGCAGTAACAGTACTTCCTTGAACAGTTGTAAAAACATCCGTAAATGAGGCTAATGATTGATAAGGGCTTATCGCCTGATTACCTACTTGACCATAACTAGTACGAAGTTTTAGCAAGCTAATGGTACTCGAATCGGATAGAAAATCCTCATCAGAAATTTTCCAACCAAAAGCAGCAGAAGGAAAAAATCCATATTTATTGTTTGCTGCAAATACCGAAGCCCCTTCATAGCGCCCTGTAAACGTAAATAAATACTTATCGTTCAATGTATAATTAACTCTTCCGAAGAAAGCTTCAAATGCTGATTTTGTCAATTCCGAATCAACAGAAGGTGTGTTTGTACCCGCTCCTAAATTCCAATATGAAAAAGAATCAGAAATAAAGCCAGAAGCTATAGTTGTTGAAAGTTCCGTCCTATCTTTTTGATAAGAATAACCGGCCATCAAGGATACATCATGAATGTCCCCAAATATTTTGGAATAATTTAAATAATTTTCATTGATTAAACTAGTATACTTAACATTTGTAAGAGTAGCCTCGCCCCCAGTACTACTACCGCGCTCCAAGGTTGTTGGGTAGTACTGACCTGTTCTAGAACCACTCACTTTTACACCTAATGTAGATTTAAACTTTAAACCTTCGGCAATACCGATTTCCGCATAAACATTTCCTTGAAACAAATCTCTTTCAACTTCGTTTTGGTATTCGGTTGCCATAGCATAAGGATTATCGATAGGATAACCTACAACACTTAATGAATTATCGCCATTTTCATCTTTAACCCCTTGGGTAGGTGAAAATTTATAAGCCCCTGATACAACGCCAGTTTGCGAAGCATCACCGCCTTCTTGGGTTCTTACCCCATTTCGATTGGTTCGTCGTGCAAATATACTTGACCCAATATTCACAGACTCTGATACCTTTAAATCTAAATTGGAAGTAATAGAATATCTTTTATAATCCGAATCCTTGATAACACCTTGCTGATCATAGATTGCGCCGGACAAATAATAAGTTAATTTATCTGACCCACCAGCAACTGAAAGTTGATAATTTTGAACTCCTCCGGGTCCGTAGATTTCATCTTGCCAATCGGTACCTGTTCCCGTTAATTCAGGAACAAAACTAGGATAAAGCTCTTGTATGTAGTCGGTAAATTGATCTGCATCAAGTAGGTCTAGCGTATTTATTTCTTTTTGAGAAGAATATGATGATGAAAAACTAAATTGTGCTTTTCCTTCAGTCCCCCTTTTTGTACTTACAATTACAACTCCATTGGCGCCTCTAGCACCATAGATAGCTGTAGATGAAGCATCTTTAAGAATCTCTATGGACTTAATATCCTCAGATGGAGGCATAGTCCCACCAATAAATCCATCAACAACTATTAAAGGATCATTTCCGGCATTAATTGAGGTATTACCACGAATTTGGATACTATACTCTGACCCAGGTGCACCATTCGTGGATTGCACTGTAACTCCGGCCGCCCTACCCTGTAAAGCTTGGGCTGCATCCACAACTGGAAAAGCCACTAAATCCTCTGAACTCACAGAAGAAACAGAACCTGTTAAGTCACTCTTTTTCACACTTCCATACCCTACAACAACAACTTCATCTAATCCTGCAGCGTCTTCTTCCAATTTTATATTGACTAAAGTCCGACCATTAATATCTACCTGTTGAGTCGCAAAACCAAGATAGGAAACAACCAAAACTGCATTGGGGTCATTTAATACAATAGAAAAGTTACCATCAAAATCGGCCTGTGTACCATTAGTGGTACCTTTTTCCAGAATATTTGCCCCGGACAATGGCACTCCCTTATCATCCGTTATAGTTCCCGTTACTGGCTGTTGCTCTTTTTCAATTTCAATAAAGCTCTGGCTTGGGGCTATAGATAAAACGGAAGTTGTTTTTTTATCTACTTCTTTTAATATTATTTGCTTTTTTAATACTTCATAGGTGATATTCGACCCAAGAAAAAGTTTGTCCAGAATATCAAAAATCTTTTCCTTATCGGCCTTTATATCTACTACCCTTTTTATATTAATTTTCTTTGTGTCCACAAAAAACTTAAACTCTGAGATGGTTTCGATCCTGTTAAGTACCTCACTTAACTTTACGTCGTTCATTTCTAGAGAAATTCTTGTTTTTTGGGAGTAGGTAGTGGCGTTAATCTGCAACATACAAACTAAAAGGAAAAATGCAGTTAACTTCATTTTAAGATCCCACTTTAGGGTGAACATAGACGAACACCCGATTATTATCAGTTTTTTCATACTTTTGTTAAGGTTATTAATTGGTTACACTTTTTTTTGACCACTCTTTAAGTCGGGAAATGTTACTAGCATTTTCCGATTTTTTTTAGGAGCCGATCACATTAAATATATTGATCAATTCATAGGCAATATCTGTTTTTAACTTTTTAATTTATAATTATTTGATTGTCCTTAACTGAATATTCAATTCCGTAAGTTCTATCCAGTATTTCCAGTATCTCTTCTATGCTTTCTTCCTCAAAATTACCACTGAAGGTATTATTATCTAAAGCCTTGTTGCTATTAACAATGGTTACATTATAGCGTCGCTCCAATTGTTTGCGGATAATTTTAAAAGGCATATCCCGAAATACAAGTTTGCCCTGCACCCAAGCCGTATATATTGAAGTATCTACCTTATCCGATTTAAAATCCTTTCGCTCCCTACTCCAGGTTCCCCTTTCTCCTGGAACCAATTGTAAATTCGTCTGTTTTTTATTCACTGATGTGGAATCGTACAACTGAACGCTACCAGAAACTAAGACTGTACTGGTTTCGATATCTTCACTATAAGCGGATACGTTAAATTCCGTACCCAACACCCGGACATTAACAGCTCCCGTATTCACTATAAAAGGATGCTCTGTATCCTTAGTCACCTTAAAAAAGGCTTCTCCTTTCAGGGACACTTGCCTATGATTGGCAGCTGTAAAACTTGTAGGGTATCTTAAGACAGATCCAGAATTGATATAAACAATGGTACCATCGGACAGTTCCAATTCGAATTTCTTACCAAAGGGAACACTTAACTCATTATACTGTATTTCTACCGATTTATTTAAAGGTATATACTTAATTTTATCTCCTGTTTGCACAGCTACTATATTACCTTCAGAATCCAGAATATTAGTACTACCTGTCTCTTTGATTATTTCTCGCTTTCCATTTCCCAAATTCAGGTTAACTTCTTCGTTCGCTATCGTAAGGTTTTCTTGAATATCATTAGATCCTAATAGGGAATTTAGGCCCAGTCCCAATCCTACTATACCGACAAAGATTGCGGCATATTTCCAAAATGCAGGAATAGCCCGTCTTTTTAGTTTTCTTAAAGGGACAGGCTGAAGACTAATTTGATTCAGAAAATCTTTGAAGGCACTTTCTTTATCTACATTTACATATTTTTTGGATAACAGATAATCCACTTCCATAGAATCCAAAAAATACTCTTTTACCTCTTCCAATGGATAATCCTGAATATAATCGTACATCTCGGCCTCCCCAATTTTTCCATCCAGGTAATTTTGAATAAGACCTTTAAGTGTGCTATTTTTCATTTCCATTTATCGTTTACATAACTAAGACCCCAGTTTTATCTCAATCCCTACATTTTTTTTGATTTTTTTTTAAAATTTTGAAATTTTTAATGATTTTGGTCGAATTTCACTAATTTTCACAGAATTTTACATAGATTGATTACTTACCAACTACATTGTCCCTTTGCACAACAAAGAAATATTATTACTCGAAAACCTCAAGAAAGGAGATGAAAAAGCTTATCAGCATCTGTATGATCTGCATTATGCAAATCTTGTGGTGTATTGCTATAATTTAACCAAAGATCAAGACCGAGCAGAGGACATTGTGCAACAGGCATTCGTTAAAATCTGGATCAAAAGGGACACTCTACATATAAAATCTTCATTAAAAAGTTACCTCTACCGCACTGTCTATAATACCTTTCTCAAGGAATACCGAAAGCTAAAAAAAGAAGAGGTTGCACTTTTAGAGATCAAAAATTCTATCCTTATAGATTTTGTAGAAAGGGATGAAACTGTTTTGGAAGAAAAAATGAAACTGTTGGAATCGGCCATAGACCAGCTCCCAAAGAAAAACAAGGAAGTCTTTTTGCTCAGCAAGAAATCTGGATATAAACACAAGGAAATAGCTGCCCAGTTGGACATTACGGAAAAGGCTGTTGAAAAACATATTAGTAGAGCTACCCAAACGATAAAGAAATGGCTCAAGGACAAAAAAAACAGTTTGCTACTAGTATTCTTGTATTGTAGGACCTAAAATCTTTTGATTTCAAAAATTACGACAGTTACAAAACCTAACACCTTGAAAAGGTATTACAGGCCGGAAATTAATATGATTTGTTGTTATCTGGATAAAAAGGAGTTTGGTTTATACAATAAAGCATGTATATCTTTACCATCTTTCAAAATAAGTCTAATTCAATATTCCAAGAGCAAGAAAGTAATCCAAAAAAAATTGGCGTAAGCGTAATATATAGTCGGAAACGAATATGCTTCCATGGTATGGATTTACCCCTAGCCAAACGCTTTGGACTAGAAAATATAAACAAAAAACAGAAAATGACAGCTAAATTATTATTACTAATTTCATTTATCCTCTTTTCCAATTTTGGAAGTAGTCAAGGAGGTTTGCCAGAGTTAAAAGAAGAAAAAATTCAAATTAACACAGATGAAAAATGGTGGGGAGGAGCCATAAATGATGGTGTAATAATGCCTTTTGCAGTTGGTTACTCATATGATATGTATGGGAATTTAAAAGGTAATCAATCACAGCCATTACTTTTATCCAATCAAGGAAGAATAATTTGGTCAGAATCTCCATTTAAGTTTACGTTTTCGGATACCGAAATTATAATTCAGGGCATTGATCAGATACATATAACCGAAGGCAAAGAGAACCTCAAAAATGCCTTCAAATTTGCGTCCAAAAATTATTTTCCCCCAAATGGAAAGATGCCCGATAGGTTATTATTTGAGCAACCCCAATATAACACGTGGATCGAGTTAATTTACAACCAGAATCAAAAAGATATCCTAAAGTATGCCCATTCCATAATCGACAATGGTTTTCCACCGGGAGTATTAATGATTGACGACAATTGGCAAGAAGCTTATGGTAATTGGAAATTTCATCCAGAAAGATTCCCTTCGCCCAAAACAATGATAAATGAATTACATGAATTAGGGTTTAAGGTAATGCTTTGGGTCTGTCCTTTTGTAAGTCCGGATACTGAAGTATTTAGAAGCGCCGCAAAAAAAGGCATATTTCTTAAATATCCCGATAATCAAGCAGTAGCTGGTTTTCCTGAATCTTATTTTGAGAATGTTGCCATGATTGGTTGGTGGAATGGTTATAGCGCTTTATTAGATTTTTCTAATCCAGAAGCGAAAAAATGGTTTAAAGAAGAATTGCAATACTTAGTTGATGAATATAAGGTAGATGGTTTTAAATTAGACGCCGGGGATGCTGTTTTTTATCCATCTTGGTTAAATAGTCATGAAAGAAATATATTCCCCAATACCCATTCAGAATTATTTGCGCAAATTGGCCTAGATTTTCCATTAAATGAATACAGAGCTACCTGGAAAATGGCAGGCAAACCGTTGGCCCAGCGACTTCGTGATAAAGGTCATAATTGGAAAGATTTGCAAACCCTGATACCAAATATAACCGTTCAAGGCTTAATGGGGTATGCCTTCACCTGTCCTGATATGATTGGAGGAGGAGAATTCAATTCATTTATTAACACTACTACGATAGACCAAGAATTAATTGTACGTTCTGCCCAAGTTCATGCCTTAATGCCAATGATGCAATTTTCTGTAGCACCCTGGAGGATCTTGGACAAAGAACATCTTAGTGCCGTAAAAACAGCCATAGCCCTACGTCAGAAATTCACCTCCACCATTCTTGATTTAGCAGAGGAAGCGGCTAAAAATGGACAACCAATTGTACGCACAATGGAATATGTTTATCCAAATGCTCAATATGAAAATATTAAAGACCAATTCTTTTTAGGAGATGACTTATTAGTTGCTCCTGTCTTAAAGAAGAATCAAACGAACCGGATAGTAGTTTTACCAAAAGGAAAATGGCAAGGATTTGATGGAAAAATTTATTCTGGCAATAAAGAAATAACGGTTAAGGTTAAATTAAATACTATCCCATATTTCCAAAAAATAAAATAAATTCGGTCTAAAACAACGTATAGCGGTCACTCATTGCCCTGCCCCTGCCCGCACCTTGCTTAAGCGGCAGGATCAAACTGGTAGCCTAAAACCCCATTCTTTAATTTCCGGAATTAGAAATTGTTTTATAAACTATCTGCCTTAGCTAACATTGAAGGTGCTACTAAGCAACCATTTCGAAATATTAACATCTATGATTTAGTATTGAAAAACCCTAAATCTCAAAGAAATGAAAAAAATTCAATTACTCTTAACATTCATTGTTTTAAGCTTATTTCTTAACAGTTGTCTTAAAGATGAAGAAAAGGACAAAGAAAGAATAGTTGAAATGATAATATATCCAGAGACTGGGTATGGGGCAAGTGTTATGAGTGATATTTGGACTCAACCTTTGATTTTTTCGGATACCGATGACAGCCAAAAGCGCTTGTTGGTTGATATAATTGTTGAAGATTTTGATTTTGAGTATGAAAGGGGATTTAAATATACTTTAAAGGTTAAAAAAGTTTGGATGCATGAGCCTCCCCAAGATGTTTCTTCGGTTAAGTATGTTTATATAGAACTTCTTTCCAAGGAGAAAATTATTACCGAAGATAGCGAAGAAATCATTGACCTTTTTGTATCATCCAAATCGGTTAAGTTTACACCTAAATTTCCAAGTGAATTCGAAGAAAATGAATCCTCACCCAAGATTTATACTGCTTTACATTCCAAAAAGACTGACTCCGATAATTGGATGGTTCTCACTGAGATAGAAGGATTTGTTTTTGAAGAAGGGTATGAGTATGTATTAAGCGTAAATAAAATTACCAAGGCTGAACCATTCTCAGTTAAATATATATTACTGAATATCAAATCAAAAACCCTTAAAGACTAAAAGTAAAAGCGTTCAACACACCGTATAGAATTTACTGGGACAGTAATATATTCAAGGTTCGTAACACATTTTAAAGCAGAACAGTTTATCCCAATAGTTGAAGTTTAAATTTTAAACAGCGTAGTTACAATAATTCCTTTACTACCATTTAAAGTAACAGCCGATAATTGTTTTTCTTCTTTAACCTTAAAATTAAAGGGTGGCGCCAATAGATTTAAACCACTTTGCTTTTTTAGCCTAATTCCTTGTCCAGAAATAATCTCTTTGTTGGGTATAAAATCCCCTTCTGGTAAATGTTCCGTTAAAATAACATATTTATAATCTGTCAACTTACTTACTATTCTTTGTATTTCAACATTGGATAAATGCTGCAATACCTGTCTTAAAATAGCACAGTCCCCAGAAGGCAGGTCATCTACTGCGATATCCAAACAATGGAATTCCAAATTGTCTTCATTGAATTTTATTTTATTACGGGCTATTAGATTTGTAACTATATCTACTGCAATATATTTTTCTGTAAACTTTACCAATTCCCTGCCTACATTAAAATCGCCACAGCCAAGGTCACACACCACAAGTGGATTCTTAAAGGATGATAAAAATGATTTCAAAACTGCTAAGTATGGGTTTACTATCTCAGGATGATGCGACCCTACCCCTGAATAAAAATCAGATTTGTTATCACCCCAAAGTTTCATTGCATAAACCTGTTCCATCGCCTCTTTGGTCGGCCAAGCTGCCTTTATTCTCTTAGATTCATCTTCTTTCTTCTTCATAAACAAGCTATTGGCCCATACGAACTATAAGGGCCTATTCATATGCTCTTATGAGATAATACAACAAGCGTACATATCACAAAACTGACAACTCATTCTATAAAAATCTATTTAACAACATATATCTGTAATCTGTTGCATGGTTTTTAATGCTCTGGTTTGCCTATATTTATTACGTCCAAAATATTTAAAATTTTGTTGTGGCCACAAAAATACAAATCAAAACCCGCCCGAACGCCCGGCTGAATCACAAAGTTGGGCAGGTACCTTTTCGGTACGGGCAGGCAAAAAGCTTTTGCTAGGTTTGTACCTTTATTTAGAAACAAAGGTTATGGCCCTTAATTGCAATTGTGATGGCGGTACTAATTACGGTCTAGGTTACTGGGGCAAAATGGCCGATCGGTTCTGAAAACCAATTTTTACTCAAAATTAAATCGCAAGTAAAAAAGTCAAAAATGTTTATACAGCAATTGAACGAACTATTTTAAGATAATAAATATTAACGAACCTTATGTATTATTATTCGTGTCTTGCGCACATTGACCCTTGGAATTGTCCGCAATTGATTATAGACAAAACCATAGGGGCAATTTGATAAAATTTAAACAAGATGAGTCAATATAAACTATTTGAAACCGAAAGGTTAATCCTTAAACCAACTTCAGAAGAAGATGCCGAATTTATTTTTAAATTAATGAATACGCCCAAATGGGTAGAAAATATAGGAAACAGAAATATCAAATCTGTGGAAATGGCAAAAGATTATATAGAAAACAAAATGCAACCGCAACTTGAAAGACTTGGGTACTCCAGTTATACTATTATCAGAAAAATGGACAAGGCAAAAATTGGAGCATGTGGACTATATGATAGAGAAGGGTTGGAAGGAATTGATATTGGCTTTGCCTTTTTGCCCGAATATGAAGGTAAGGGGTTTGCTTTTGAAGCTTCCAACAAAATAAAAAATGTGGCCTTCAATACCTTTGGAATTAAAGCCATAAGTGCTATCACATCTAAAAACAATATTCCCTCCCAAAAGCTTTTGGAAAAACTTGGTCTAAAATTAACCGGAACAACAATACTCCCAAATGAAAATGAGGAACTTCTTTTATATAAAATTGAACAGTAAAACGGACTAAAAACACCAATGAAGTGGAATTCATAAAGTCGGCCGTATTATCAATATCTGAGAAAAGGAAAATTCTTGACCTATGGAACAACGAATATCCTGAAAAACTCAATTATAAATCACTGACAGATTTTGAAAACTATTTAGGTACTTTAACTGAACAATCTCACATTTTGATGTCAGATAACAACAAGGATATTAAAGGTTGGTATTTCGATTTTATACGAGAGAACAAAAGATGGTTTGCAATAATATTGGATTCAAAAGTACACGGATTGGGATTTGGAACTCAAATTTTAAATATTGCTAAAGAAAAAGAATTGGAATTGTATGGCTGGGTAATTGACCACAACAATGACAAAAAACAAAATGGAGAAATCTATAAATCACCTTTGAGTTTCTATATTAGAAACGGGTTCGAGGTACTGATGAAGAAGCGACTGGAACTCGACCTAATCTCTGCCGTACAAATCTATTGGAAAAAATAACGGCGTAAATTATGAGTTATAACTCCATTCCACCCTTTCTATAATTGATAAAAATCCCTATTTTTAACAGGCTCGATTATGAAGTTCAAAATCTTATCCCAACCAAAAGTGTAACAGGTCGGATGTACTAGATTAAAATTATTGATTTAGCACATTATAGTGCATTAGATCAAAATATGTTAAATAATCCCTGAAATGTTACTCTTGGGAATATTCAAGAATCCAATTTTCAACACCAACATAAAATATGGAAACGACCAAAGATTTTAAACAATTTGAAAACCTAGAAGAGGAACAACTGCCCGTCGCCAAACATAAATTACATGATTGGACCCATTTCGCGGGACTATATGCTGCAGAGCATGTGGCAGCGACGGAATTTGTAATCGGGGCCACATTTGTTGCACTTGGCGCCAAAACAATGGACATTATATTGGGACTACTTATTGGAAATATTTTGGCCGTTCTTAGTTGGACTTTCATTACTTCCCCCATTGCAGTAGATACGCGATTGAGTCTCTATACTTATCTCAATAAGATTGCTGGAGATTCCATGACCAAGCTTTACAATTGGGCGAATGTGATTATCTTTTCAGTCATATCGGCCGCCATGATCACGGTATCGGCAACAGCGGTTCGTTTTGCCTTTGATATCCCTGCACAACTCAATTGGTACCCCACCAATCTCTGGTTTATTTTAATTGTATTTGGTGTTGGCATAGTAGTAGTATCCATTGCACTGTACGGATTTAATGCAGTTTCTGAATTTTCAGGAATTTGTGCTCCATGGCTATTCGTGATGTTCACTAGTGGGGCTATGGTACTTTTGCCCGCATTATCCCTTGATGTCCTAGCTAAAACTTTACCAACAGGGTGGGATGATTTTATTTCATTGGGCAATCAATCGATCTGGACGGGAATAGATAGTAACGGAGAGCCGGGTATTGGGTTGATCGAGGTAATAGGTTTTGCCTGGGCCGCCAATACCATTACCCATTTTGGTTTAATTGATATGGCCCTTTTGCGTTTCGCAAAAAAGAAAGTTTATGGCCTGGCCACTAGTACAGGAATGATGTTTGGGCATTATGTAGCTTGGATCGCCGCTGGTATTATGGGAGCAGGAGCAGCTGTTATTTTAGGAAAATCAATAGTGGAACTTGATCCTGGAGATGTCGCCTACTATGCCTTGGGTTGGTCCGGGTTCGTTATTGTCATAGTGGCTGGTTGGACCACCGCCATTACTAACCTTTATAGGGCAGGATTGGCAGCGCAAGCTATTTTCTACAACCACTCTCGAAAGAAAACCACCATAGTGGTCGGTTTGTTAACTATCGCGATAGCATGCTTCCCTTTTGTGTTTTCGCAAATACTTCCGTTATTAACATACGCGGGACTATTGGTAGTTCCAGTAGGGGCCATTGTATTCGCTGAACATCAAATCTTTCCCCGTATAGGATATACTAGATATTGGTCTTACTATCGCCAATTAACTTTTAGCACCCCGGCTGTCGCCTCATGGGCATTGGGATTGGTGTTCGGTTTTGGGTTGAACGCCCTTAACGTGATGTCTTTCTTTTATTTATTTATCCCTACTTGGGTATTCACTATTTTAGTTTACACCTTCTTAGCTGCCCGCTATGGTGCCAAGAAAGGATATCCGGAAGCCGAAAAGCAGGAAAAAATTCGCAATGAAAACATCGCACAATTCCAACAGCAAAAAGGAAAATTGGAAAAGGAGCATATAAAAGATACTTCCATTTTTTCCAGAATTTTAAAAATCGTTTCTATAATTGCCCTTATTATTACCTTAACACTAGCTTGTATTGTTCTTTTTGGTAGTTCTGATGAGGCTATTTATGTGGAAAATCGCGCACAATTTTATCAATACGCATTCATTTGTACCATACTTTATTTTGTTACGGCCTATTGGGCGTTTCAGCGGTTAAAACAAAGGCAAAAAAACTAACATAATGGATACTACTATTATACTCAATCAAAAGAATTTAACTCAAATTACAGACCGTATTACCAATTTGGATTACGATAGAAGCAATCTAAAATCAGGAATGGTACATATTGGTGTAGGTGGCTTTCACCGTTCGCATCAGGCTTTTTACACCCATGAACTTATGGAAAAATACAATGCTCCTGAATGGGGTATCTGTGGTGTAGGTTTGCGGGAAGGGGATAGAAAAATACACGACGTTCTTAAAAAGCAGGATGGCCTTTATACCCTTATAGTTAAGCATCCTGATGGAAAAATAGAACCAAGTATAATTGGTTCAATATGCGATTTCTTGCTAGGGGTCGATAACCCTAAGGCCGTCATAGCGCGCATGGCCGATCCTACTACCAAAATTGTATCACTCACCATTACCGAAGGAGGTTATAATTTTAATCCTTCCACAGCTGAATTCGATTTTGAAAATCCCGATATACAACATGATTTAAAATATCCAGATAACCCAAAAACGGTATATGGGTATTTAACTGCCGCACTAAAAAAGCGTCGTGATGCCAACTTAAAGGCATTCACAATAATGTCCTGCGATAACATTCAGCACAACGGCGACATAGCGCGTAAAATGTTATTATCATTTGCCAAGAGACAGGAGGCAATATTGGCGAATTGGATAGAACAAGAGGTGTGCTTCCCGAATAGTATGGTAGACCGTATAACGCCGGTAACTACCCAATCGGATATAGATTACCTTGCAAAAACATATGGAATAAAGGATGAGTGGCCGGTAACCTGTGAGCCATTTATTCAATGGGTCATTGAAGATAATTTTTCCAATGGGCGACCTGAATTGGAAAAGGTCGGTGTGCAATTTGTTCCCGATGTGAAGCCCTATGAAAAAATGAAACTCCGTTTATTAAATGCAGGGCATTCTGTTCTTGGACTATTGGGAGCATTACATGGGCACAAAACCATTAATGCCTGTATGGAAGACAAAACCTTTGTTACTTATTTGAGAACGTTTATGGACAAGGAAGCAACCCCGGTCTTGGATGAAGTTAAGGGGATTGATCTAAAGGATTACAAAGACAGTTTGGAGGCACGGTTTGCCAATCCCAACATAAAGGACAGTGTAAGCCGCATTTGTTCGGAGAGTTCTGCCAAACTGCCGAAATTTTTAATAGCGACCCTTGAGGAAAATTTAGCTGCAGGAGAAAGCATTAAATATGCTACCTTGGTTATTGCAGCTTGGTGCTACTACAGCGATAAACAATCGGATAAAAATGGGCACCCACTGGAGATTATCGATGCCATGAGTAACGAGCTTCACCAGGCAGCAGCAAAAACCGGTTCGGACCCACTGGCGTTTATTAAACAGCAATCCCTTTTTGGTAATCTTGCCAAAAATGAACGCTTTACGGAGTTATACACTGTTATGGTCCAGAAAATATATAAGGATGCCAATATCAAAAAGTATATGCAGGATATGCTTTAAAGGTCAGATTTTATATGAAAAATTTGCCTAAATTCTAAACTCTTTTTATTGATAAAATGAATATGATAATTAGGTTATCCGTAACCTTAAAATGTGGTGTTTTATCATATTAAATACCTAATCGTCAAATCATTATCTATTACACCTAAAATTCGATGATTTAAATCATGTTTGCAAATGATGCGTATTTGGTGTAAATTTACATCATATTGTAATAAAAAGTTATGGCAAGACAAAGTATTTCATTCACGGAACCCAATGATGAGTGGTTAAAAACTCAGGTAGACAATAAAGAATACTCAAGTAAAAGTGAGCTAGTCAATGATTTGATACGGCAGGCGAGAAAACAGCATATACAAATTGATTGGATAAGGGCTAAATTAGAACAAGCAGAAAATAGTGGATTTACCAATGATAATAAAGAAGAAATATTAAAACAGTCAAAGTCTTCGCTCAATGCCAAATTATAAATTAAGTACTGTAGCTAAAGTAGACTTAATTAGAATTCATCATTACGGAGTTAACAAATTTGGAATTGAACAAGCTGATAAATACTTTGATTCGTTTTTTGAATATTTTGAGATTATTGTTCAGCGCCCGTTCTCATTTGAATCGGTCGATTTTATAAAAAAGGGGTATAGACGTTGTGTCTGCGGGTCCGACAGCATTTATTACAGAATAAATGGTGATATTATTGAAATAATGACCATCATTGGAAAACAAGATTTGAACAAAATCATGTAACTTTCCAATTCAAAAACACTGTTACCAGAAAGGGCGGTTATACACCACTTTCTTTTACCACTTTTCATAACATCCACAAATACCTTAGACTCTTGACCAAGTCGAAAATTACGGCTTCTTTTTCCAAGGCACCGTTTCATACTTTGATCGTTTTCTTTAGAAGTAGAAATATTGCGCCTAAATAGTGTTTGAAATTGCTTATTGAATACCGAAAAACAGAGTGTACAAAGTGCCTGTTCCCCCAGCTCCCCCACCAAAATTTATAGCAATAGAACCATCTCCCTTTAAATCGCCCGCAAAGGAAATAGAGCGGGAAAAACGTTCCTCGGACTCTAAATTCAAATTAAAACCACCCTCACCATTATTGATCCTGTCGTAAGATTTAATGGTCTTATCCGCATTTAGGTAAAGTACATAACCCCAACCTTCATATTGTTGATTTGCGCCAGTAACCAAATCAGCTATTCCATCGCCATCAATATCCCCAGCTGCACACATGGCATGGCCAAAATTTGCCCCCAAAGTTCCGTTCGGATTTATATCCTCAACCAACTCATCTTCAAAACCATTCATGTTCTCTGCCAGTTTTAGCTTAGATACCACATTGTATGTTGAGTTATCCAAAGAAAGAATCCATATTGCGCCTTTCCCTCCATCGGACATAAAAGCACCTACAGCCAATTCTTTATTTCCATCATTATCCAGGTCACCAAGCATTGCCACTTCCCTACCCCCAAATTGGTCACCATCTTCAAGTCCAGATCCAAAACCACCTTGAGTTGAACTAATGGTCACCTTATCTGCATATATTACTTCAGATTCGCTATTTAAAAATAGGATATCTATCGCTCCACGGTTGTTACCCCCATCGTCAGACCCAGGAACACATGCGACTAGGTCAATCCTTCCATCTCCATTTATATCCCCAATAGCCGATAGTCCATTTGCAATAATATTTCCATTCTTGACGAAATCTTTTACCGTTCCATCAGTATTTAAATGAATAATATACAAAGCGTTATTGGGAGGTACCGGTGAAGCTACAGCAATGTCCGGAATACCATCCGAATCATAATCTCCAATTCCCGCTACACCATATCCAAAAAAGTTTCTCGCATTCAAAGTGTCTGTAAATCCACCTTCCAACATCGATATTTTTTGATTTGATTGTACGGTCCCATCGCTATTCATAAATAATATATAAACCGCACCTGCATCTGTAGCTCCATCATCATCGGATCGGGCTCCTACAACAAAATCTACCACGCCATCTCCATTTACATCACCTATTTTATCATGGTCCCTACCAAATCGATCTCCACTTTCCAAATTGGCTGTGAAGCCACCTGATCCAGTTTTAATCGTAACCAAACCTTCTGGTTCATAAGCCAATGTTGATGTTGGTGTTGAAGTAATTTCCTTTGGATTATCTTCTTTACTGCAACTAATAAAAGTTAGTGCAATTGAAAGAAATACTACTATTCTCATATTTATGATAATTTGCTACTTTGACCAGAGTTTATCAGAAAAGTTTAATTGAAATTTTCATTTACAAAATTTTAATGGGCTAAACTAAAGTTAATAATGTACAACTCTTACGCCCTAGTAAGTGTTTAAACTTATAGTTTCCAGGCACTTATAATGATTGTTCAATTCGTATGTCCTACACTTCTAAATAGAAAAGAAAATGAAGCCATTTATAACTAATAGGCTTGGTTAAACCGAAAATTTAAGGTGCAGTTGGCTGTGCCTGCTGAGTAAGAATTATCAAAACATTCTAACTAGTATTTTTTTTGTTACATTTGTAAAATGCAACAGGAGTTAAAGTCTGAACTTACCAAGCAAATAATCATTGATAAAGCCTTCAACTTGTTTTATGAAAATGGTTTTAAAACGACCAGCATCGATAGAATAATGAATGCCACCAATCTTACAAAGGGCGCATTTTATCATCATTATAAAAACAAAAAAGAGTTAGGCCTGGAGGTTATTGCCCTGAAATTGCAAAAAAGGGTTTATGACAGTATGATTTTGCCCTTATATGAAACTGGAGATGCCTTAAAAATACTGGAAACGACTTTTTTAGAGCGTATCAAATCCTTTCCAGTTTATGACAAGCAACACGGTTGCCCGATGAATAATTTTATTAATGAAATTGGCGACTTTGAAACTGCCTATCAAACCGCTTTAAAGAATATAATAGAAAATTGGAAATCGGCCTTAGCAACATTGATTGAAAGAGGTCAAGATGAAAAGTCCATCAATAGTAATATTTCCAGTCAGGCCGTAGCAGTTTACCTAATAAGTGCCTTTGAAGGTATTCGTGGTATTAGAAAACTATACGATAACGATTTGATCCTTGATGAATATATTATAGGACTCTCCGTCTACTTAAAACAATTGGAAGCTTAATTTTTTTTTTGCCCATAAAACATACCGTATAGGATGTTATTAATTTTATAATATAAAAATCGAATGCAAATAATCAATATTGTTCCCACTATTATAATGACCTATTTTGCCATTCCCATATTAATGGGAAAACCACAAAGTATTGCCGGTTTTAAACAATTTGAAAATGCAATTGGTTTAGATGCTGGTTTTTTCCACATAGTTACTGGAGTTTCAGAATTAGGATTAGCCCCTCTACTAGCTATTTTTTCTTCTAACAACAATAAAGTCATTGGAAAATTAGCCTTCACATTTTTACTACTAACCATGATAACCGCACTGGGGTTGGAATTTTTCGCAAGACCGGAACCGCTGATAGTTTTAGTAATTATTTCCTTCATTTTAGCATTGTTATCCCTATACAAATTAAAAACCCTAAAATAATTCCCTTAAAATTAATCTTATGAAATTAGAAAATAAAGTCATTATCGTAACCGGAGCTTCGAGAGGTATTGGAAAAGAAGTCGCGTTACTTTTAGCCGAAAATGGTGCCAAGGTAATAGTCAATCACTCAAACAGTGAAGCTGAAGCCCAAGCAACGGTAGAGAATATAATTAATAACGGAGGGCAAGCTTTGGCTATAAAAGCTGATGTTAGTAAAAGGGAAGATGTAAGTCTTTTGTTCGATAAAACTATTGAGACCTTTGGTAAGGTAGATGTATTGGTCAATAATGCGGGTATCATGATTTCCAAAAAATTAAAAGATAATACACAAGAAGATTTTAGCCGACAATTTGATATTAATGTAAGAGGGATATTTAACACCTTACAGGAAGCGGACAGCAAATTAGCCGACAATGGAAATATTATAAACTTTTCATCAAGTACAGTTAAATTAATGTTTCCAACCTATGCATTATATTCTGCCTCCAAGGCAGCTGTTGAGCAAATGACCCGTGTATTCTCCAAAGAAATTGGCAGAGGAATTTCAGTAAATGCCCTTGCTCCTGGAGCTACGGAAACAGAATTGTTTTTAAAGGGAAAATCGCAAGAAACTATAGATCGGCTAAGTGCCATGAATGCTTTCAACAGATTGGCAAAACCCATTGATATTGCCCGGGTAGTTCTATTTTTGGCAAGTGATGATTCCAAATGGATTTCAGGTCAAGTGATAGGTGCCAATGGTGCTTTGGTGTAATCCAAATAGCTAACTGGATATTACACCTAAAATTTTAGTCCGTTCCAATATATTCACCACATAAAAAATAATTCTTAAGCATCCATTGATATAAAAATCACCATCCTTAGTATTGTTTGGCTTGCCTACTTCTATTCAAAAGTTTTTGTACATTTATCCGGCCCCGATTCTCTGCTAGATTTTATTAAAATTAAATCCCATAAAGCAAATCAACGCCTAAACCTTAGGGTAATTATAAAAGACAAACTTTGAAAAATAGGCTTTTTAAATTGATGACTTTTATCTTGATTTTATTAATTGGGATAGGTTTAGGTATATTTCTAAGTAAAAATGAATCGACGTGGTCCTTTATTAAAAAACCCTATGAAGAAGCCTATTTAAAGTTTGACGACACCAGAGAGATAGGATGGAGCAAAGATTTTAAAATTGTTGAAATCAAATCCTCTAAGGATAATAGTTTTCAAAAATCCTATTTCTTTAAATCAACATCCGACACGCCCAAACCTTTAATTGTAAGCCTACATACTTGGAGTGGTTATTACAACCAAAATGACGATTTAGCAGAAATGTGCAAACAAAAAGATCTGAATTATATCCATCCAGATTTTCGAGGAGCAAACCTAACAATAAATGCCTGTGTCAGTGAATTAGCACTATCGGACATTGATGATGCCATAACTTATGCCATTGAAAATTCCAACGTTGACACCTCTAGAATATATGTTGTAGGTGTTAGTGGCGGTGGCTATGCGACCCTGAGCACCTTTATGAAATCTAAACATACTATTAGAAAATTTTCCGCTTGGGCATCAATAAGTGATTTAACTGCCTGGTACAAGGAAAGTTTAATAAGGGGCAATAATTATGCAAGGAATATTCTTGATTGCACTGGTTCTGGAGATGTACTTTATATTGAAAGTGCGAAACAGAAATCACCTATTTATTGGAACACACCAGCAGAAAAATTAAAAAGTTCCGAACTAGCTATTTATGCGGGAGTATATGACGGAATACAAGGAAGTGTTCCGATTACCCATTCAATCAATTTCTATAATAAGTTATTGACCGATATGTCAGTGTCCGATACTTTACAATATGTATCGCCTTCTGAGAAGTTGAAGTTGCTTGAAAAACGGGAAGCACTAGGTGAATTTGGAAATATAGCTAATAGGAAAATTTTTTTAAGAAAGGAATTTGAAAATATAAGTCTGACTATTTTTGAAGGCAATCACGAAATGTTGACCGAATTTGCATTAAATGAATTACTTGAAGATTAACAATATACAGCCAATAACCAAGTGTTGATATTGCTGAAAATGAATAGCCCATCCTCACAACAAGTAGGTCCCCTACCTCAGATGGAGGAAATCTGAATAAAATAATCCCAAAAAAATGACTGAATATTATTACCTAATAACAAGTAGTCATTAGTACCGAGAGTATCCTATTTTAAATTTTCAGGGGTGTATCACTAATTACTAAAGCTTGGAAATAGCTATTTCCAGAATCGACTTTATCCTAAGTTTTAAACTTTCAGGCTCCAATATTTCGGCATAATCCCCAAACATAAGATACCATCTTGCAAAGCCATGTTCCAAATCTGGCGACATAAATGTCATCTCCACCTTGCTCTCCTTTATTTTCTCCGAAACAAAGCCATAATGTTTTTTACTACTATTGATATACCTGGCGACACTTTTATCAACCAATATTTTAACCTGAACTTTTTTTCTATTAACCTCTTTAGTTAGATGGTCGTCCAAACTACCATGTTCACGGCTAAAGGAAAGTGAAGTTCTTTTAATACCCAACATTCTGTCCGTTCTAAATTGCCGGTAATCATTTCTGTAATGGCAATACCCCAATACATACCAAAAGTTATTTTCATGAAATAGGCCAACAGCTTCTATATGTCTTTCAGAAGGATTCTCACTCTGCATTGAGTGGTACTTTAAGAAAACCTGTTTTTTTTCTGCAATACTTTCAAAAAGAATTTCGAGGGCATTGGGTATATTCTCATTGAACAATTGCTGTGAAGGGTCTACCGCTATTTGTGATTCCAATGCAGAAATCCAATCTTTCTCCCTGCCTCTCAAAACCGACTTTACCTTAAACATGGCTGACTGGTGATAATTGCCAAGTGATTTGTCTACAAACTTTTGCATCAATTTTTCAGCAGCAACAAAGCTTCCCGCTTCTTCACGGGTAAACATAATTGGTGGCAAACGATACCCTTCCATAATGGAATACCCAATACCAGCCTCACTGATTATGGGCACACCAGAAGCCTCCAATGTTCTTATATCACGATAAATAGTACGAAGGCTAACCTGGAATCGGTCCGCCAATTCCTGTGCCTTTACAATTCGTTTCGATTGTAATTGTACCAAGATGGCTACAATACGATCAAATCTGTTAACGGTATCTGTACCCATAATTGCATAACATATCTCCCAAAGATAGGATTTCATATAAAAGTATAATCCAAATTTTCCCTTCGATTTATACATAATGGTTCATCATTTACAACAAAAGACATTCAATTACCTATGCCAATGAAATAAGTGCACAAATTAAAGCCCTGTTAGTGACAACCCATTGTCAACAGTAACAAAAATAATATTTTTACACATTTAATTATCTCAATATCAGTAACTTGAATTATAATTTAATTGCATTTTTTTTCTACTGACATAGGGCTGTCACTAGCTGCGATTAATTTTGGTCCAGAATTATTAATCACTTAAAAAATGTACAATCATGGAAACTATTTTAAACAAGTCGTCCCAAGTAATCTCAACCCAAGAATTATTGAAGCATTGGCAAGGTCATAGGGTTTTAACCAGGAAGGTAATTGATGCTTTCCCAGAAGAAGCCTTTTTTAATCATACCATTGGTGGCATGCGCCCGTTTTCCGAAATGGTGATGGAACTTTTGGGAATTGCAGCACCCGGGTTAAAGGAAATTGCTACGGGGATCAGTGCTCCTCTAAACGAACACATGGAACATGCTAACCAAAAAGCTAAAGTACTTGAACTTTGGGATAGTGCCACTGGAGAGATCAACAGTTATTGGTCGCAAATTAAGGAAGAACAATTTCAGCAAACAATAAAGCTCTTCGGCCAATATGAAGGTACCGTTTGGTCTTCCGTATTTTATTTTATCGATAATGAAATCCACCATCGCGGGCAGGGCTATGTCTATCTTCGCGCCTTGGGTATAGAGCCACCTGCATTTTATGATCGTAATTAAAATTGGATTATAGGAAAATTATGAAAACAATATTGGTATTTAAAACGTCTGTAACTAAAAAACGGGACGTAAGGACCTTAAAACCTGTTTTAAATAGATTAATTACCAATAATGACTATTGGAATTTTGACCTGGAGGATTGCGACAACATCCTTCGGGTCGAAACCCAGGTGGTCCAGGTAGACTCGGTAATACGAATATTAAAACATCATGGGTTTTATTGTGAAGAATTGGAATAGAAAAATAACATTTTCCGATTTTATTCAAGCTTAAAATGGATGGCTTGTTAAACTATTTACCAACATAGTGCACTTGGTTGGAGATTAATAAAATAATACTCTTGGGGTTGCCATTTCCCGTGTTAGTAAATATTGTTTTAACAATTTAAATTCTATTTTTTTATAGGTTAATAAAAAATTAACAGCCGTAATGCTAATTAAGTAATATTAAGCATTTTAGTGGCTCACTCGTCAAATAAGGTTTATTTTTGCGCTTAATTAGCCAAAAAAAGATCAACTTCTGTACCGTATTGAACTGTAAAGAACCAATCTCTTTTGTAAGCAACCGTTTAAACAATTTCAATACAACATAATATTATCTGAATGGCATATTTGACCCCGAAAATTGCTGAAGAAGAAAGATTGGCAGTTCCTGACAACTATAAAAATTGGAAAAAATGGGGGCCATATTTGGCGGAAAGACAGTGGGGCACTGTACGGGAAGATTATAGCGCACATGGCGACGCATGGGATTTTGTAGATCATGATAAAGCCCGTAGTAATGCCTATAGATGGGGAGAGGAAGGTATTGGAGGTTTTTGTGACTCCAAGGAAATATTATGCCTAGCACCTGTTTTTTGGAATGGGAAAGATGAAATTTTAAAGGAGCGTTTGTTTGGTCTTACCAACAACCAAGGCAATCACGGTGAGGATGTTAAAGAACTCTATTTTCATCAAGTATCCTCACCTACACACTCCTACAGCAAATATTTATATAAGTATCCACAGAAAAAATTTCCGTATGCGGATTTGGTCAAAAACAATAAAAGAAGCCGGGAGGAAGCGGAATATGAGCTCCTAGATACACCTAGTTTTAAGAAAAATGCCTATTTCGATTGTTTTATAGAATATGCCAAAGCCGATGTAGAGGATATTCTAATGAAAATCACGATTGTAAACAGAGGTCGTAAAAGGGCCAACATCCATGTATTGCCACACCTTTGGTTCAGAAATTTTTGGAAACACAACAAACGATTTAGTCGCCCTAGAATAAAGTCCGTTGCAGATAATTGTGTGCAATCCAGAAGCATTAGAAACGGCAGGCATTATTTTTATCATGAAAGTGGGGAACAAATTTTCTGTGAAAACGAGACCAACAACAAGCGTATATATAATGTGCCCAATGAGGTGGAATATGTTAAGGATGGCATAAATGACCATGTCGTAAATGGAAAGCACACCGTAAATCCAGAAAAGACCGGATCCAAGTCGGCAATCTGGCATAAATTTAGTCTAAAAGCAGGTGAAGAAAAGAGCATTAGGGTACGTCTCAGTAAAAAGAAACTGAAAGATCCCTGGGCAGATTTTGATACCGTATTTAATGAGAGAATTAAGGAATGTGAGGAATTTTATGAGGGCAAGCTAAATAAAGATTTGCCAATAGCACACCAGAATATTGCAAAAAGTGCCTTCTCAGGGCTGTTATGGACCAAGCAGTTTTATTACTATGACGTTTTTAAATGGCTTTTTGGAGGTCCCGGAGAAGCTAAGCCAGATCGAATAAGCCCTCGAAATTTTAGCTGGCAGCACCTTACCAACAGGCACGTGATATCTATGCCGGATAAATGGGAATATCCTTGGTATGCCGCGTGGGACCTTGCTTTTCATATGGTTTCCTTTGCAGATATAGACCCTTATTTTGCCAAAGAACAGTTACTACTAGTTCTAAGAGAGAGTTATATGCACCCTAATGGACAAATTCCTGCCTATGAATGGAATTTTAGCGACGTTAATCCTCCTGTCCATTCTTGGGCCGTTTGGAATGTATATGAAAAGGATAAACAAAGGAACGGCACAGGAGATACCAAGTTTCTGGAAAATGCTTTCCAAAAACTACTTATTAATTTTACTTGGTGGGTAAACCAAAAAGACAAGAACGGTACCGATCTTTTCGAAGGTGGATTTTTAGGCCTCGATAACATTGGCGTGTTCGATCGCAATCATATGCCCCATGGCGTTAGTAGGATGCAACAGGCCGATGCCACCAGTTGGATGGCTATGTTTACCGTAAATATGCTGCGCATGTCGTTAGAATTGGCGAAGACCAATAAGGTATATGAAGAGTCCGCGGCCAAGTTCTTTAGGCATTTTCTTAATATTGCCTGGGCCATGCACCACATAGGGAAAAAAGATATCTCACTTTGGGATGACGAGGATGATTTTTATTATGACGTGGTTGAAATGTCCAACGGTGAAACAAGCCGATTGAAGGTGCGTTCCTTAGTAGGTATCATCCCATTATTTGCGGTGGAAATCATTCACAAGGACCTCTTTGAACAATTAAAGGAGTTCAAAATAAGGGCAGTCGCTATTATTAGGACCCGCCCAGATCTGGCCTCTTTGATTTCCAATATAGAAGAGACCAATAAGGATGGCAACTATCTTTTTTCGATCATGCGAGGCTATAGGTTGGAAAAGCTGCTGAAACGACTCTTGGATGAAGACGAATTTCTTTCAGACTACGGCATCAGGTCCCTATCAAAATACCACAAGGATCATCCATTTGTATTTCAACATAATGGTGATTATACCATTCACTACGAACCTGGGGAGAGTCGATCCAGTATGTTTGGGGGCAACTCCAATTGGAGGGGTCCTATATGGATGCCATTGAATTATATGATCATTCAATCTTTGCGCAAGTACTATACGTTTTACGGGCCTACCTATCAGTATGAATTTCCAACGGGATCTGGTATAAAGCTAAACTTAAAGGAAATAGCCAATGAACTTACCAAGAGGTTGGTAAAACTATTTGAGCGTAACTCGGAAGGCAAATTTCAATATCACGCAGATGATAAAAACAACCTTTTCGCACAAGATGAGCATTTTAGGGAACAACACCTCTTTTATGAATTTTTTGATGGCGATAATGGTAAGGGTCTCGGAGCTTCGCATCAAACAGGGTGGACTGCACTAATCGGTAATTTGATCATGGAAATGGAAGAATCCAGTGACTAGTATGGATATCTTCTAAACTTCTATTAATATTCAGGCCTCACAATGTGAGGTCTTTTGCATTTAGAAACCTAAATCCCAACCTTTTTATTATCTTTCTACAGTGGTTGGGAATCATTACCAATTTCTTCCACATAAATATGGGCATGCTCCTTAGTATCGCTCTAATTTTGAACACAAACCAATCCGAAAGAATAAAAATGAAAACATTTACTTCGCTTGCATGCTTCCTCCTTTTTTACTCCTTTTTAATTGCTCAACCCCGCCAAGAACTAGTAGAAGTCATTGTTAGTCCAAACCATACCGACTGGACCTACTCTGTTGGCGAACAGGCTGAATTTTCAATTTCCGTTTTCAGAAACAATGTTCTCCTAGACGACATCGAAATTAAGTATATCGTACAACCAGATCCTGGGTACCGTACCTTAAAAATTTGGGATGAGGGCACTCGAACCCTTAAAAATAATTCCACCAAAATAAAAGCTAAAAAATTTACCGAACCTGGATTTCTCCGTTGTACTGCAACCGTTGAAGTAGATGGCAAGGAATATTCGTCGTATACCACGGTAGGTTTTGCACCTGAAAAAATACAGCCCACGACCACTTTACCGAAGGATTTTGAGGCGTTTTGGAATAAAGGCAAGGAAGAATTGAACCAAGTTCCTATGAAGGCAATAATGACCTTGATGCCCGAACGGTGTACCGACCAGGTAGATGTATACCATGTGCAATTGGACAATATAAAAGGGAAAATCTATGGCATTTTAACCAAACCCAAAAAAGTTGGTAAGTATCCTGCCATTCTGCACGTGCCAGGCGCGGGCATACGACCTTATTATGGGGAAATTGACGAAGCTGCAGAAGGGTTTATCTCTTTCACCATTGGTATTCACGGGATACCCGTGAATTTGGATCAAAATGTTTATGATGATCTTCGCGCGGGGCCCCTGAACGGTTACCCTACCTTTAATCTAGATGATAGGGATAATGCCTACTACCGCCGTGTATATCTCGGTTGTGTTAGAGCGGTCGATTTTATAGAAAGTGTGGATGGTTTTAATGGCGAAGATATTGCGGTTACCGGAGGTAGCCAAGGCGGTGCACTTTCCATTGTGACTGCAAGTTTGGATGATAGAATTGATTATTTGGCAGCTTTCTACCCAGCCCTCTCAGATATGACCGGTTTTTTACATGGGCGTGCCGGGGGTTGGCCACAGATTTTCGTGGACGAATTTTCCAACAAGCCCGAGAAAATAGAAGTTTCCAAATATTATGATGTTGTGAATTTTGCTCGTTTCGTAAAAGCACCGGGTTGGTACAGTTGGGGTTATAACGACAATGTATGTCCACCTGCGTCTACCTATTCCGCCTATAATGTATTGACAGCTCCTAAGGAGTTACATCTTTTTCAAAAAACGCAACATTGGACGTATCCTGAACAACAGGAATTAAAAAAAGAATGGCTATTCGCAAAGCTGAAGGAATAAGATAGACCCGGCGCCATAGTTATTGGCATTCCGCCTCCCTATATTTAATTGAACCAAACTAATCATACATGAAGTCAAAAGACCAACATCGTAGAGAATTTATTAAACAAAGTGGTTTAGGCCTATTGGCCCTAACCTTATTACCTTCAGCATACGGCAAAATTGCCCCGAGCGATCGCTTACGGGTGGCACACATTGGCGTAGGCGGAATGGGCAACAGCCATATGAAATGGTTCAGCGGTCTGCCCGAAGTGGATGTGGTTGCCCTTTGTGATGTAGACGAATCACATTTGGCAAGCAGCCTAAAAACAATGGAAACCCTTCAGCCGGGAAAAAAGGTGAAAGGTTATGGTGATTTCAGAAGTATTCTGGACCGAAAAGATATTGATGCCATCACCTGTGCTACCCCGGACCATTGGCATGCACAGATCGCAACTTTGGCTTTTCAAGCAGGAAAAGATGTGTACGGTGAAAAACCACTGTCCTATGATGTTAAAGAGGGACAAATGATGCTCCAAAATATGGAAAAGCATAACCGTATTTTCCAAATGGGTACACAGATACACGCTACCGATAATTACCACCGTGTTGTTGAAATTATAAAGTCAGGAGCCATTGGTAATGTTCACACGGTTCGTTTGTGGAAAACGGGGGCACCACCAAATTTAGGCAATCCAAAAAGTGTAGCCGTCCCCAAAGGCCTGAATTGGGATATGTGGCTGGGACCAGCACCCTATGTGGATTATATTCCTGAGAAATGCCACTTTACGTATCGCTATTTCTTGGACTATTCAGGGGGCTTCTTTGCTGACTTCTGGTGCCATATTGCCGATGTGGCTTTTTGGGCCCTGGAGCCTAAGGGTCTAAAAAGTATTGTTGCCCGAGGGGAGAAGGCCGAAGGTATCGCCGACACCCCTAAATGGATCGAAATCGATTATGAGTTCGACGGATTAAAACTCCATTGGACCAGTGAACCTCCAAATGTTCCTGGTGCCGCAGAGCGCGGAATCGGCGCCTATTTTGAAGGAGACAAGGGTAGTCTAATTTGTGATTACAATACCCGGGAAATTACCATTAACGGGGAAACCATGACCGATATTCCCGAAATACCACAAACCATTATCCGCTCTCCAGGGCACCAACAAAACTTTGTGGATGCCGTAAAATCGAGAACCCAACCCCAATCCAATCTCGCCTATGCCCGCACAATGACGTTGCCCATGCATTTGGGATTAATTTCATACAGATTGGGAAGAAAACTTGATTGGGATTCGGAAAAGGAGTTGTTTATTGGAGATTCAGAGGCCAATGCCCTTTTGTCAAGAAAGCCACGGAAGGCATGGCAATTGGTAAAATAACAGCTAGCGTATTTGAGATAGGGATTATCTAAAAATAATACAGCTATTTAAAAATTAGACTTAGCAATGGTGACCTAGATAGTAGGTAGTGCAAAAAGTTTCTTGCACTACTTACTATCTGAAAAAATAGGGGCAGATAAAATATAGCTCATCCATTTTTAGACTAAGTACCTGTAACTTGTGACAAGATATCTTTGCTTTAGAGATTGTCTTTTTCTTCCTCTTTTTTCTTCTTCGAATAATACCTGCCCTGTTTTACGTAGTACGATCCCACTGGAGGAGAATTATCGCCAAACTCTTTTCGAATATAGGTCAGAATCTGGGCAATTTCTTCATCTGCCAGGTAATCAACTGGTGGCATCACCCCGTCAAAGGCCTTGCCATTCACTTCTATAGGTCCACTTAAACCGCTTATTACAACATCTATAAGCCTTACCTGATCTCCTTTTACCCATTCCGATCCGGCAATGGGCGGAAATCTGCTGCCATCACCTTTACCGTCGCCCATATGGCATGAACCACAATATTTATTATATAATACTGCTCCTGCCTCTGCCCTGAATGGAGTAAGATCGTCCTTTATTTCATCGGGAGTTTTAATATGTGGGAGTGATTTATGTGCTTCCATTTGCGCAAGTTGTCCCGCGCCAAATTTTTCTTTATCCCCCTTATACATGACACGCCAAATCTTTCCGTTCTCACTTTCACTTAAATACAATGAACCATCTGGCCCCATGGCAATACCCATAGGTCTATACCCGGCGTCACCCGTATCAATAATTTTATCCACCTGTGTAAAACCATCCGCAAAGACTTCCCATTCCCCAAATTTTCCATCTTTAAAGGGCACAAAACCAATAAAATAACCAGCTTGCGGAAAAGGAGCTCTAATGGTTGACCCGTGAAAAGCTATAAAGGCGCCATTTTTGTAATGCTCCGGGAATTGATCTCCTTGATAGAAATAAAGGTCATTGGGCGCCCAATGTCCTGGAAAACCAATTATTGGTTGCTCATATTCAGCTCCCTTACCTTCCTTTTTACCATCCCCGCCATATTCCGGATTAAGTAATTTTTTACCCTGCATATGATCATAGTAATAGTAAGGCCAACCAGCATCGGTACCATCTTGTATCCTAAGGAATTCTTCCGAAGGCAGCATAGCACTTTTCCATGGTGAATAGTATTCGGGCCAATTACGGTTCATGTTGTCCCTTCCGTGCTGCAGGGCATACAAGGTATTGTCGTGGTGGTTCCAGTCCATCGCAACAACACTTCTAATTCCAGTCGCATAGCGGTGACCATCTTTTTGAACCTGATCGGGCTTATTGGCATCAAATTGCCAAATACCACCGTGCCACTCTAACTCAGGACATGGATCTTGGCTCAATGCACCCGGCATACGATCATGCTCTTTAGACTGACAAACATCTCCTGGCGAACCAAATGGCACATACATATGGCCGTCCTCATCAAAAGTCAATGGCTTTGCAATATGTGAATATCCAAATTCGGAATTTCTATAATCATCAGTGAGCATAACCTCCGGCTCGCCTTCCGGGATAAGTTTACCCCTTGTTAGTTTTTGTCTATATACGGTACTGGCCGTACTATAATACAAAAATTCGTTATAAATGCGCATTCCAGTGGCATAGTAACCCTTTTGATCAAATACACCAAACCGCTTTATTACGTCCGCTTTCCCATCATTATCGGTATCACGAAGACCTATATTCTCGCCGTCCTCATGAGCAAACCGCATTTTAATATATATATCCCCGTTCTTATTAACAGCAAGATGGCGGGCAGGCCCAATACTATCTACCACCACAACTGCTTCAAAACCTTCAGGTAGGGCCAATCCCCCATTATCTGGGTCGCCCGGAGGTAAAACCTTCGTGCACTGGACAAAAACACCTGCAAATAGTAGAAAACATAGAATTATTTTTAAGCGAGGTTGCATTGTTACTAATTTATGTTTCATTTTTTCTGGTCTGTAGTGAGGAATAAAAATGTTTTAAATTAGTTCGTGAATCATTTAAACTTAGATACTAAATTTAGTATTAATTATTTGATTTTGAAAATCACATTTTTCTAGTAGGCCCGGTCAATGATTTGGGCGTTCCCTCCTACGTCGGGCGGGCCCTTGGCTATATCCTTTGCTTCGCTGCGGGGATGCCGCCGCGGTCCCTAACGAAGAACAATCGCTATTGGTTGTACAACGGTATGTTGCTCCCCTCCTATGGCTCCGACTTGAAACGGAGTATATTATTGAATCTTAAAATTGGGGATATAGACAGTAAGAGAAAGTTGGTACGCGTTCAAGGAGCTAAAGGAAATAAGGAAAGATATACCCTTTTCTCGAAAACCGCGCTAGAAGATCTTCGTAACTATTTTAGGGCATGGAAGCCCCAAAAATATTTGTTCAAATGGCGGCAAGCAAACAAGTATACTGCTGAAAGCGTATTGCAAATAGTTAAAGCCGCAGCGGACAAGGCAAGGATAAGTCAAATCGTTACCCCTCACGATCTACGCCATAGTTTTACCACCCACTTATTGGAATCAGGCGTGGACCTAAGACAGATTCAGGTACTTCCAGGACATGGTTCCAGCAAAACAACAGAATATATACACCCAAGTGGCTACAAATACTTTTAATAATATTAAAATCCCTTAGATTAGTAATCCTAAAATAGATATATAGTAACTTGTTATTATATATCTATACGTTGTACGCAAGTTAAAAGAATGAAAAAAATATTAATAATTCTGATATTGACGACTACACAATTTCATTGCTTTGGGCAAATTTACATAGCAACAAGCGATCAAGAGATTAGTGATGTAAAAACAACAGATAGAAAAACTAATTATGAAAGTAGAATTAAGACACAGGGCTTTACCAGAGACAGCTATATTCATACTGAAGCAAATTACACTGATACTACTGGAAAAGGCATCATCATACAAAACAGCTATCCAAGAGGTGGTGGTTCTATTAATACTCCCAACGAAAAGAAATATGGACATGCAGTATTCTGGACGCGTATTATAAACAAAGAGGATACGGCATTAGAACTAACAATTAAATTCCCTTCTGATTCTATTGTAATTGTCCCGTCATCAAATGTTCACTTTAAACTATTAGTACCACCAGACACAATGACAATTGATAAAGTATCGACATATAATTTTGGACTGGAAGGTATAGAATCGTTTGTACAAAAAAACTTCTATCAACCGAGCCAAATACAAAGAACAATTAATCCGAATGAAGATTGTATGATCTATATTATTTTACTCAGTCACTTATCTCAATATGATAAAGGCGAGAGTCGAACAGGTCTTTTTTTAGAAGGACAAGACCTTTTTTATAAGCTTAATGATAGGGACTCATCGAACTCTAAGTTAATACCTTGTGGATGGATATCTTTAAAAAATTAAAATGTGAGCTAGAGGTGTTGAAAAAAAAATTAAAAGCCAGTTGCCAACAGGAACTTTAAACGATACAAGTTTCGGGCTTAATCGCAGGAATAGCGTATTTTTATGAAGTCCTCAAAATCTTTAGGATTTTGCTTTGGAAGGGAAAAGAAAAAACCACGCTAAAAAGCGTGGCAGGCAAAACCAAAAGATTTCGCTATGTGCGTGGCAAACGGAAACGAAAAAGTTTCCTTACCTCCGCAATACGGTATTGCTTCATTAGGAGTCATCCTAAATAAAGACTACAATAATTTAATACAACAAATTTAAAAAATTGATAACCAACTAAAACCAAAATCATGAAGACAAAACGTAACATTCAAATTATTGAATCCTTGTACAATGCTTTTTCAACTGGCGATATACCAACTGTTCTCGGATTAATGCATTCTAAAATCGAATGGAACGAAGCCGAAAGTAATTCACTTGCAGATGGAAATCCCTACGTTGGGCCAGATTCGATTTTAGAAGGCGTATTTGCACGTCTTGGAGCAAACCATGAAACCTTTGGGTTACAGGATGTAAAAATCCATGGCATGAGTGATAACATGGTCTTAGCTACCCTAAGATATGATGCTAAGGTAAAAGCAACCGGAAAGAGCTATAATGCACAAGCCGCACATCTATGGACGCTTAATGATGAAGGAAAAATCACTGCCTTTCAGCAGTATGTTGATACTAAGAAGTTGGCAGACTCTGAAAAGTAATGCGCAAAATCACAACTGATTCTCCGCAACAAACCAAACACAGACCGATACCAAAAATAAAAATACCAATGACTGGTTATGAATGATATAAGCATAAGCACAGTAATGATTGTTATCATTTTTTGCCATTTAGCAGTCATTACCATTGGGTATAAAATGCAAAAAACAACTTTATTAATTTCCTATTTAAATGCGGTTATTGGTTTAGGTATATTTATTTTTTGGGCTATCGATAGTCTTAATATAAAACAACACAACTTAGAATTAAGAGAATTATTTGTACTCTGTGTGGAAGCTTGTATTTTACTATTTGCCCTTTACTCCATTATTGGTTTTCATAATAAAACTTGGGTGAAAGTCATCAATTATATTGGCTTTGGGATTCATTTATTGGCTACATCAGCTCTGCTTTATTATATGCTGACATTCAAATTTAACAAACTCTTTTAACCATAAATTACGATTGTGAAGAACTAGCATATGTGATTATAAGTACTATAATAAAATACCCTTAATAATGAAGATTTTTGAAATTAACATACTATTAATTCTATTCCTTGTATTCATTCAAGTCCCAGGATATGGGCAATCAGAAAAAAAGATAATGAACAATTCCATTATAATACCTCTAAAAATTGGGAAAAATCCTAGTACTCCATTTGGGACATTTGTCATAGAACCTACCAATCTTTTCATTCAATCAAAACCAGCAAACAAGTCATTTTCGCATATCCAACTAGAATTGAATATTGTTGAAAATAACCACAGATATTCTACTTTTCTCAGGAATTATGATGGGTCAAGTAATAGTCAAAAAACAAACTATCCGAAAGCATATCAAAACTATTCTTTTGATTTAAAAATCAATAAAGAAGAGATTGAGTTAGTTGTTGAAAAATTAGACTATAGAAAAGCCATATTTATTGATTTAGGGCAGAACGTGGTTATCGGAAACCTTACAATTCTGTTTGAAGATTACATTGGAGAATGGTCCGAGGATATTAATGGAAATCAGATTGATGCCTTTAATACATATACTATCTCGTTATCAGAAGAAGATGAGCAGAAGACCATGTCGTTTATGTCACTAAATAAACAAGTTGGAAAGGAACTATCAATAGAATGGAAGGATTATAATATTTTGATTTTGGAAGATTCTGAAAAAGCATTAAAGCTAATGGTGCTTATGAACGATTCTAAAAAAAATAACGGTAGGTAATACAACCTTTAACCTATACGGGCTTCGGTCTTAATCGAAGGGTTTGTGTATTTTTGGGAATATGTGTAAGGGGAAGAATTGAATGAAAAATTAAAATAAATACTGGAATGATGTTCGTGCCTACGACACTTGCTCAATCTAAGTATATCATTCTTATAGATATTATTACCAACAACAAGAGCGCTACCAAAAACTATCTTGACGTACGGAAACAAATATTAGGGTTAATTTTTAAACGTTATAAAGCGCCTCCGCCAATTCGATTTTTTTGTTTCTGCTCAATGGTACCAGTTTTCCACCGAGTTCAACATTTTTACTATTGAACTTTTCAACTTTTTCCAAATTCACGATATAGGATTTGTGTATCCTTAGGAATTTATCCTTCGGCAACTTTTGTTCAAAAGATTTCATAGTAGAAAGAATAACGACATTGCCTTCATTCGTAACCAATTTAATATAATCGCCAAGCCCTTCGACCCATTTTATGTCGTTAAGAACAACTTTACGTTGTCTAAGGTTGCTTTTTACAAAGATATACTCCTCCTCCTCGGTCACCTTATGCATCTGTTCGTAATTGGCCACAGCTCTTTTTACGGAAGCGTCAAAACGTGTCAAAGTAATAGGTTTGTGAAGGTAATCGGTTACATCGTAATCAAAAGCCTTAAGGGCATAATCAGGATTACCTGTAATCAAAATTACTTGTGGTGGGTTGTCCAAGGATTCCAAAAGATCAAAACCATTGATGATGGGCATTTCCACATCGAGGAAAATAAGGTCGATGTCATTGCTTGTGATCCCTTTTTTTGCCTCAATGGCATTACTGTACTCGGCTACCATTGCCAAGTTTGGATGATTGTTCACTAATTTGGCTATGGCAATTCGCTGCATAGACGAATCGTCTACAATTATACTTCTTAATTTCATAATGGGTGATCCTCGTTTTAAATCAAGTCAAGGTACTTAAATGGCGGTCTAAGCTGGTAGAAATGATGTGAACGGTACATTATATGTTGTGTAAATAGAGATATATGTGGTTTAGGTATTTGGTTAGGTTCAATTGTCTTAAATGTATTTTGTCCATAGTTGGGATTTATAGACAATCGCTCTATTGCAATCCAAAAAAACCTTAATGAACTAACCCGATACAGAGCTCATACATTTGACCTAGGAAGGAGGATGACATATCTCCTTTCCATTTATTTTCGCCACGACCTTTTGAAGGTAACCCTAGTGGAGAAGGCTCTCCGCTACTTTTTTGTACTGGGTTCTTTGTGCCTAAAAAACATCAATATAAAATTCAGCACGAGTTTCCTTTCTTTAAATTAAATTCTAGTCCGTCTTATAAATTAATCACACCGGATTCAACACAAGCTAAAAACTTGTTTGACACCATTTTTGAGGAGTTTCATATAGGCGACACGCATTATGTAGAATTGGTGCGTTCTTATCTTATTGTATTAGTACTTCAAATAAAACGTGTCGTTGGCAATTCTAGCGGAATGGTACCATTAAAACGCTGCCAAGAAATTACAGCTCCTTTTTGAAGCCTACCTTCAAGCAGGTTCCGTTTGTATTTGCTAAATTGGGTGACTGATACACCTAAAGTACGAATTAAGAGCCGTTGTACTTAATTATAAAGAATGAGATTCTTCATAGAAATTGTTTAATGAGCAAAAGGAAGAATATTTAAAAGACTATGAAGGTTTTTCGGTGGCTATTTCGCCGGAAATTTATTAATCAGATCTAGGGGTAAAGAAGATGCAATACTTTGGTGGCGATTCAAACGCTGATAATTTAATATTAACACAAAATTAAATACATGATCAATAAACTTTTAATATTAGTCTTGGCCATATTTATTTCATGCAATGTTACTTCCCAGAATTACGAAGGAAAATTTATCGAAGCGAACTATGACGAATCAAAAGTGCCAGAGTACAACCTACCCGATGTGCTTTCGTCATTTAAGGGGGAAAGTATAAAAACAGTTGAAGATTGGGAAAAATTCAGAAGACCAGAAATCGTTGAATTTTTTGCCCAAAACATGTTTGGTGAAGTACCCACACCTTCTGGGCCAATTGAAAAATCGTTCAAACTAATTTCTGAAGACCAAACCATTTTTAATGGCTTATGCACCAGGAAAGAGGTGCTAATAACTTTTGAAAACAAATTTGGAAAAGTTACAATGCCTCTTGTGCTTTTTGTTCCGACCAATTCCAAGGATAAAGTCCCGGTAATTCTACTGGCAAATGGCAGTGACATCAAACGAAAAGGCTTAAAATTAAACAACTCCCAGAGTTACGGTCAAACCGAAAACGGAATTCCTTTACATCAGTTAATGAGTCGCGGAATTGGTGTTGCAACTCTGGATTACCAAGCATTTGGTATCGACAATGGAAATACGGATGGAAAAGTAAGTGGCGGAATTTCAAATCTCTATTTTAAAGACGGCCAGGAATTTACTAAGGAAAATGAGTGGGGTATGATTGCCATCTGGGCTTACGCCTTACGTGCCGGAATGGACTATTTGGAAACAGATAAAGATGTTCAGAAAACCCAGGTGGCCACACTGGGTTGCTCAATTGGTGGGAAAGTCGCTCTCTGGGCTGCTGTAACGGACACACGTTTTGGAATGACACTTCTGGCAACAGCGGGTCACGGAGGTGATGCAATCTGGCGCCGTGAATATGGTGAAACCTTACAAAACATGTGCGATTACCTGCCAACCTGGATTTGCAGAAATGCAAATAAATACGCCAAAAATGTACATGATCTGCCTGTCGACCAGCACTCCCTATTAGCTACATTAGCACCACGCCCCTTTTATGTTAGTAATGCACAACACGATTTATGGGCCGACCAGAAAGGACAATGGATTGGAACTTACAATGCAGCCCCTTCGTATCAGCTTTACAAAAAAGATGTGACGTTTACATCTGAGAAACAACCTGCGATTAACCAACCAATTATTAAAAGTACGATTGGGTACCACGTTCGGTCTGGTGTTCATGGACTTGAATTGTATGATTGGGAACAGTACATGAAATTTATAGAATATCATTTTTTGAATATTGAACCAAGGAGTGTGGAAGAGGTTTATAAATAGAATAGACGGAAACAGTAATAAAATGTTTTACCGATGAAAGAGTTTTTCAGAACAAAGATCCTTTCAGAAAAACATGTTAAATTTAAAAATAGGATAGCACAATAGAGAAACAAATAAGCACAAAACACCCTATTAACCATAGGGGCATCCGGCTTAATTTAAAGGTCTGTGTATTATTACCAGGAGCCAAAAACATAGGACCTGTCTTTGAAAATAAAATACCTGACAAATAAGTATCAATGAGGCTAAGTCAAAATCCAGTGTAACGCATAAGACTTTAACTTTGTAAGCTAACTGCCTTACCGAACTTTAAATAATACCTCCAAATGAAAAATTCACTGACTATATTCTTTATGACTTTTTGCTTGGTTTCATGCTCCCAATCCCATGACATTGCCGGAGAATATGAAATAATTGGCCCAGTTCAATTTTTACTGAAATTAAACCAAGATGGTACTTTCTATTTCGATTCTTATAATAAAGTGAATTCGGGCCTGCCTGCTGATCCCAGTATTAGTGGAAAAGGTACTTGGAGAGCTGAGAATGACGTCATTTATTTCGGAACAAATCCTGATACGGACATAGACCACAATTATACCTTGAACTTCAATGACACGAAGGCTAAATTTAAAAATGAATCTTCTAAAGATTTATCTAATAAAAAAACCAACGGAAAACTGCAATTCATGGATTCTGGTATTTTCTGGATTAATGGAATTGAATTGAATAAGAGAAATTAATTGCATACTAAGACAAGGTGTTTAAATTAATTGCTGGTAAATAGATAAAGTATATCACGAAAATTTTACCGAATTTCCTAGGTGTAACGCATTTTTGTTTTTTTAGTTGCCCACGCAACTAACTATAAACCAACCGATATGAGGATTTCCATTAATATAAACTCATTTAAATTTCCAAACTAACAATAAAAAAAAACAGATTATTGCTTGATTTTTTTGATCTTTAGCAAAATAAAATGAATAAAGAAAAATGTCATTAGATTACCCCTCGATATTGTTTTTTTTGGCCCTGAATAATTTATTTATTATTGCATTGTTCATCTATCAATATTTTTATAATCACAAACAATGGTCTGTATTGCTAGTTGTACTAGGTCTTACGTTTCAAACGCTTGCCATCATTCTATTTGGCTATAGGGATATGTTACCTCTTTTGCCTGCTGTGCGCATAAATAATTTCCTTATGATTTCCTGTTTTGCATTGACATCGTTTGGCCTTGTTTCCTTTGACGGTAAAATTCGAAAAAATCTTTTGTGGATTTTCATTGTTTTTGTTTTTCTATTTTATTCCGCCATATTAGTGGTTAAAGAAAACGGCACCTTTCTTAGTGTTATCCGAATAATTTCCTGTTCATTTTTCTATGGGATTGGTGCATTTTATCTTTTTAGCTATAAAAATAAATATAAATTTTCTACACTTTTAGGAGGTGTACTTCTAATATATTCTACATTCCAGCTTGTTCGTGCGTATAATATATACCAAATGGGTGAGTCATATGTTTTCCTCAAGAATTCTACGTTCAATAATTGGTTTTTAATAATATCTGTCCTTGTAATAAGTGCTATCAGTATAGGTTTCATAATGCTTTTAAAAGAAATAGATCAAAAAACAATACTTAAAAAGAATATGATAATTCAACAGGATAAACGCAAACTTGAAGCATTAAACCAAACCCAAAATAAATTATTTTCAATTATAGCACACGATTTAAGAGGTCCCTTTATCAACATATTAGGCCTTTCTGACCTACTCATGGGCAATGTAAAAGAAACCAACAACCCAGATTCAGAAAAATATACTGATTTAATAAATTCAACGGCTAAAAACACACTCAATTTACTCGACAACTTATTAAACTGGGCAAAATCACAAACAGGAGAACTTAGTTTTAGCCCAGAAAAAATTATGCTGACAGAAGTTATAAGTGAAATAATAGGACTTAAAATGTCACATGTAAAAGCCAAAAACATTTCTTTGGAATATTCCCCAACAAATGAAATTGTATTATTTACCGATAAAAATATTTTAGGAACTATTTTACGAAATCTAATATCCAATGCTATAAAATTCACTAACCTTGGAGGCCATATAAAAGTTTTAGCTACTGCTGATCAGCACCAAGTTGAAATTTCTATTTCCGACAATGGAGTTGGTATGAACAAAGAAACAATTCATAAAATTTTCGACTTAACCACTAATGTAACATCTCGAGGCACAGCTAACGAAAATGGTTCTGGTTTAGGTTTAGTGCTTTGCAGAGAATTTGTGGAAAAACTTAATGGACATCTTTGGGTCGAAAGTGAAGAAGGAAAAGGGAGTACTTTCAAATTTACGGTTCCCGTACCTATTTCAAAATAAACAGGTATATAAACTGCTTATATCAATAGGCATGTTTCATAACGGTCTCAATATGGGAATCAACCTTTAATATAGTGCAACTTATGAGCCTTAAGTATATATTTATTGGAATTGGATTGATAACTTTCGGATTGTGAAAAACAAGAAACTCAGTCCACTACATGAGGTACAAAGCATTGGAATTTATCTGGTTATTAAAACATTCTGCCACTCATCAAGTTTGGTGTTTCTCAACAGCTAAGTAGCATGGAATCGCCAACGAATTCATATCACCATCCCTGCTGCGGCCTAGCATCAAATTCATATTCAATATATTAGTGAAAGATTAGTCCACAACAAGCCGGAAATTTATAAAACGAATATAATATGAAAACAAAACTTGTCATTCTTATTGTTGGTTTCCAATTACTATTCGCGTGCAGCGCAAAAAAATCCAATCAACCACTTGAAATCGATGAAACTGGCAAAACGGAAACCATCAAACAAGTCATAGAAATTGATAGTGTATGGGCCGGTCATCCCGTTGGGTTTTGCCTATATACACATGGAGACAGACAATATATAGCTTACTACAATGCCAACCGCAACCTGGTGGTTGGACAAAGAAATCTTGAGGATGAGGACTTTGATTTGCATATAATACCTCCAACAAGTCGCGAAACTTCTGGCGGCACAAGTACTGTTTTGGGATGGGACAGTCACAATTCTGTTACGCTTGGAATCGATAAAGATGGGTTCATTCATCTTTCAGGGAACATGCATACAAATCCCATTACCTATTTCAAAAGCAAACACGCCAATGATATATCCACACTCGTGCAGGAAATGGAAATGATTGGGACCAATGAGAAAAGAAGTACCTATCCTCATTTTATGCTTACAAAAGATGGGGAGTTAATTTTTCATTATCGCGATGGCGGTAGTGGTAATGGTAATGAGATTTATAATATCTATTCATGCGAAAATAAAACCTGGTCTAGAATGCTGGATGTTCCCTTAACAGACGGACAAGGGTTGATGAATGCATACCAAACACAACCAACTGTTTTGAATGACGGTTGGTATCATGTTTATTGGGTTTGGCGAGATACTCCTGATTGTGAGACGAATCATGATCTATCGTACATGAGGAGCCCGGATTTGAAAAACTGGTTTGATGCTTTTGGCGGAAAAATTGAACTACCTGCCACTTTGGATAATAAGTTATTGATTGTTGATCCAATTCCTGTAAAAGGAGGAATTATTAATTTGGCAGCTAAACTCAGTTTAGATAAAAATAACAACCCGGTATTTGTATATCATAAATATGATTCTGTTGGAAACCTTCAGATATACGCTGCTCACATAAATGATAAAAAATGGATTCATAAGCAAGTGACCAATTGGGATTATCGCTGGGAGTTTTCAGGACGCGGAAGTATTAATGTTGAATTTCGTTTCAAAGATTTTAATAAAAGAAAAGATGGTTATTACGAAGTTGATTATTGGCATACCAAATACGGAAACGGAACTATTTTGCTTAACGATGAATTTGAAAATATTGGGAAGGTATTGAAACCTGAACCATTTGACTCAAATCTGGAAATTGAAGGAGATTTTCCTGGTTTATTGGTCAAAACCAGTGAAGACATTGGGCCTGCAAATGACAAAAACCTAAGATATGTTCTTAAATGGGAAACCCTCAACAGCAACCGGGATTTGCCGCGTGAAAAACCCTGGCCAAAACCTAGCAAGCTGATTTTGTATAAATTAAAGAAAGCTAAAGAGTAATTTTTTACATTTGAAATAAATTGATTATCAAACCTAATGCTAACGGTATGATACTAATTGGCTATATTCTAATCAGAAGTAAATTAATGATGACAAAACTATTTCAACTACTAAAAATAGCAGTAATAAAATGTTTTATGTTCCTGTTTATATTGCATTTTCAAAATTCAAGTGCACAAACAAGTAGTCTTAAAGAAACAAACTATCTAAGGGTAGAAAATGCTGAACATATTGTTGTTTACCAAGAAGAAAACAAATTCCTTGGATGGCCGGCAAATAATGGGGCATGGTCTGCTGATGGGGTGAACATGCTCGTCGGATTTACTCATGGAGATTATGAACTTATTAAAGACAATCACAACATTGGAGGCAATCAGGTAAGTTGGCTGGCCCGAAGTACTGATATGGGGCAAACCTGGGAAGGGTATGACCCAGTTGGTTATGTCGGGGATTTTGGTAAGGAACCGGAACTACAAACATTGGAAAAGCCTATAGACTTTTCGCACCCACAGTTTGCTATGCGCATTGTGGGAACTTCCTACCATGGCGCCCATGATGGGAGAGGCCACTTCTTCTTTTCCTATGATGCAGGTAAGTCGTGGAGTGCTCCCTATCGTTTTGGGGTCGATGATATCCGTGAGTGGCCCGAATTGAAAAACACCACTTTACCTGATGAAACCGAGTTAACTCCAAGAACAGATTATGTGGTGGAAGGAAAGGATGAATGCCTTATATTTATGTCTGTTCGTGAAAAAGGAAAATTTGGAACAGACCGCCTTTTTTGTATTCGTACCCTTGACGGAGGAAAGACTTTTAAGTTCGTGGGCTGGGTTGTACCACCTTTTGATGAAAGGAAGGTCGATCTTTCTGTAAAAATAAAATTGGAAGAAGACGATTCCCAAAATCCTCATCCAAATCAAAGCCGTGCCGTGATGTCCCAGACCGTCAGACTTGAAAACGGTAAGTTGATATGTGCAATGCGTCGAAGGTATAATAAACATAATTGGGTGGACGCATATACTTCTCAAGATGGTGGTGTCTCTTGGGCATTCCTATCAGAAGTTGGTGATGCAGGAGCAGGTAATGGGAACCCTCCCGCACTCAATATAACGAACAAGGGAAGACTGGTTGCAATTTTTGGCAACAGAGAAGAGCCAGGGACTATGATGGTTGTTTACAGCGACAATGAAGGAGCCTCCTGGAGCAAACCAAAGATCATAAGGGATGGTTATGGATCAGTTGATATGGAGACTATTGATCTAGGTTACCCACAACTACTGAGACGTAAAGACGGCAAAATGGTCGCACTTTATTATTGGTCTACCAAAGATTACCTCCACCATATTGCAGCAACAATATGGGATGCGGATAATTAGCTAAGAAGGGGTGGCAAGTGTCCCTTCACTCCCATATTATTCGAATGTCAAGGGTTGGCAATAAACATAAAAGAGGGCCTAATAGCCCTCATTTATGTTATTATTAGCACATGTATGGGCTATTCTACCTCTCCGTCTAATACTTCGGCGGGCACAGCTACCTCGCTCTCTACGGTATCCAATTCCTCTTCCGATTCATTAGGTTCCAAAACTGAAGACTTTAAGGCATTAAACTTTTCCAATTCTGCCATGTCTCCTTCTTCTCCTGAAAAATAAGGAAACACATCCATTATTGGGGACTCGGAAATAACGGGAATGCTGTAATCGCCCATCGTACCTTTCATAGCCTGAATGGTATTATCATATGCTTCCTTTACATCATTGCCCTGTACCAGCAAATAAATATTGGTTTTTCTTTCCTTACCACTCTTTTCATCGAATGCAATTAGCGCCACTTTCGACTTAAACCACCTATCCGAATTTTCAAAAGGATGTACCTCAGAGAAATTGGCGACTTTTATATTCGTAATCAAGAATTCTTCACTGGTATAAGCGGCCATCTCCTCATTTATTCTGCTCTCCGCTTCGGTATACGATATCGCATCCAACAAATAACATTCTGTAGTTACTTTCTGTTCTCCAGTTTCATGTATTTTTCTATACTTCACTTTGCACTCGTACCAAGTCTGACTCATATCTAATTTTTTTAAGGATGCCAAAAATAGGTCTTAAAAAAAAAATATCCTCCCATTCGCAAAATAGATATTCACAATTTCTGAATGAATTTTGTTCCTCTGATTAAATTTCAGAATGATTATTCCGGGATAATATTACTTGGTCTGGCTAACTAGCCACCGCTCAACACTATAAAAAAAATAAATAGATAATTTCTAATCAAGAAAAGGTATGAGGCTAGGGTGGCATTTTTTTATTCGTTAGGCTGAAATCCATAATTGACAAAACCGAAGACAAATGAAGACATATAAATAGGTGATTTAAATTTCCCACCGTAAAACCCCAACGATCCATTATCTTTAATCCAACGTGAATTCGGTCCGGTCATATTGTAAACCCCTTGACAAATAGAGCAAGGGAAAGTGTACAACCACAAGTGGCATTGACCATGCAATAAACTTATATTTTAAAAAACTAAACTCCAGTTGAATATGAAAAAGGTAGCTCAAGTTTTATTCTTGCTTTTGGTTTTATTACCTGTATACCATGGTATTGCACAGATCCATACCCAAAAAGCTATTTACACCTTTAAAAATGGTGACCATAATGGTATTGGCAAATGGTATATGGGCAGGGAAATTGCCCATGTTATGGGGTATCAGGCAATGCAGTGGTTAGATCGCCCTGATCGTGAGGAAGAGGAAAACACCACTACATTATTACAGAATATGACCATAAATCCGGAGGATATTATAGCGGACATTGGCGCGGGATCCGGTTACCACGTCTTTAAGATGTCTCCTATGGCGAGGCAAGGGCTTATCTATGCTGTTGATATCCAAGAGGAGATGTTGGCAGAAATCAGTCAGCGCAAAGAAGAGAGCGGAATTAAGAATGTGTCGGTCATAAAAGGAAGCGAAAAAAATGTCAACCTACCAGAAAATTCGGTAGATAAGGTGCTCCTAGTAGACGTTTATCATGAGTTTAATTATCCCTTAGAAATCGTGGCTTCCATAAAAAAAGCATTGCGGGCAAATGGAAAGCTGTTTTTGATCGAATACAGGGGTGAAGATGATAATGTGCCCATAAAAAAATTGCATAAAATGACGGAAGTGCAAGCGGTGAAGGAAATGCAAGCAGCCGGAATGAAACTTGAGCGGAACATAGATAACCTTCCCTGGCAACATTGTATGGTTTTTGTAAAGAATTCATTATGAAGTATAGCCAAGTATCCATATGTTGCCACCCCTGCCCTATTCTGTAAATGGATATAATACCAAAGCAATTCAATTTGGAATCAATGTGAGGGGTATCTGCAATCTAGTTTTGATTTAATTTAAAACACTGAAATTGAACTTTTTATTCTAACAATTTATTATCTTCAAAGGATAATAAATTGCCTAAAAACCAAGAATTTAACTCGAATTAAAACCCACTCAAATGAAACGGACACTTTCTTCAGTAATAATATTGTTTATTGTCTTTAACAGCTTTGCAAATAGTACCGAACTACCACTTTTGGCCACCCCCTTTATGGGTATGTGGGGAATTGATATTGAAGGTGGAGGTGCAGGTTGGCTTAACGTACATGAGGACCAAGGCTTCTTGGATGCCGAACTATTGTGGATCGGCGGTAGTGTAGTTCCCGTGTCCAACGTTTACCTAGTTGACGAAAATACGCTGGTGGTTACCCGTACCAATCAGGTTAAAAGAAGTTCCGATCGCAGCCATACGGTAACCTATACCTTAGAGGTCAAAAAAGTGGGAGATGCCTTGAAGGGTACCATGATTGGACCCAATAGTGATGGAAACGGGGTGTCCGTCAAAAATTTTACCGGAAAGCGAATGCCACCCATGCCAATCACGCCAGACTTATCCAAAGTAAAATATGACAAACCGATCAAATTGTTCAATGGAAAGGATTTAAGTGGCTGGAAAGTGATGGATCCAGAAAAGGCCAATGGTTTTAAGGTCGTGGACGGCACGCTGATGAACGACCCGGTGCAACCCGAAGATGGTAAGCACATTTCTTATGGAAATATTCGGAGCCTACAAGATTTTAACGACTTCAACCTTAAGCTGGAGGTCAACGTACCCGAAGGAAATAATAGTGGGGTTTACTTACGTGGACTTTATGAAATTCAGGTAGTGGACTCTTATGGCAAGGAATTGGATTCCCATAATATGGGGGCACTATACAGTCGCATTACCCCTAGTATGGCAGCCGAAAAACCCGCAGGTGAATGGCAGTCATTTGATATCACCTTAGTAGATCGACATGTAACCGTGATCTTTAACGGCAAAAAAATAATTGACAACCAAGCCGTTTGGGGTCCTACCGGTGGGGCCATGTCTTCCGATGTGCTAAGCCCAGGACCTATCTATTTACAAGGTGATCATGGCAATGTGGCCTATCGCAATATTGTTCTTACCCCTATAAAGTAGTACAGCAAAACATTAGGTTTCGCCCTCCTTTAAAACCAAGGAGGGCTTGCCTTTTATTTTTCCATTTTTAAAACAGCAAATTTGCCTTTGTTCCAACCATGAACAAGTAGGTAAAGCTGTTTTGTTCCGTTTTTAGTCACAAAGTGTGGCCAAACCTGGTGAATATTTGTCAAGACAGGAATGTCCAAATCCCCAGGGATTACTGTCGACACCAACTTTTCTCCTGTATGAACATAAAGAGGAGCCGATTTCTGTTCTCCAATGGCCTGCAGCGCATTTAGGAAGTAATGTTCATCCGTGAAAGCAACATTACAAACTAAACTGCCCTCAGGTATATCATTAAAAGTTTCCACAAACTTACCCTTCTTGGTAAATTTAACGACCTGTCCTGCAGCCCTATTGGCAACTAGGATATGCTTTTTGTGGGCATAAATTCCATGCGCGGTCTGAAACTGACCAGGATTGTCTCCTTTTCCACCCCATGCAAGTTTCCCCCAGCTCCAAACACCACCTTTTTCTTTTATTGTCATAACAAAATCCCCAGCAGAATAACCATGCGCTACATACAAGGTGCCATTCAGATAAGTTACATCGGTTACCCCAAAATTGCTGTCCTTGGATGCAAAGAACTCATTGGCAGGGGCAAATTTAAATTCAGTGCCTGTAGGCTTCAAAATTTCACTTACAATAGTGCCATCCAAAGTCATTACAAGTACTCTTTTCCCTTCCTGTGCTACCGCAAGATATTTTTGACCTTTGTGAATAAAGAATACAATACCATGAATATTATCCTTTAAGCGCTGATCGCTGCCCAAAGTAGACCACTTTGTTAGATCAGGGCTAATGGAACACAGTCCGTACCCCGGAATTCCGGTATATACTATTCCTGTTTCTGGATCTTCATTGAAACCTCCGTGCATTCCCGGTTCAAATTCGTGTGCCTCTTCTGGAAAAGCTGCCGTTAAATCCTGGTCCCATGAAAATATAAAATCGCCCTGGCCTGTAACCAGTTTTGCTTGCATAGGCATTTCATCTGATGCCATTGGGCCATGCTGGTGATCGGCTATAGCATTATTTTCATGTGAATGATGCGTATGGTCTTGTGAGTGTTGGTTGTTTTGTGCCAATAAGGAGGTTGATAATCCCAAAGAGGAAGCGATCGACAATACGGCTAGTGTAGTTTTTTTATACATGGATGGTTCTTTATTAATTTTGGGAAAGTTAATCAATCCTCCCTAAATATTCAACCCGCGTAACTTCAATCTTTTTTAAAGGATAAAAAGCTGTATTTCAATTAAATAAGGCTATGGAATATTTTTACACTTTCCAAAACTATAACCAATTGTATGGATCAACTGAGCAAAGTAGCTTGTATAACACTTCATTTTTCGGAGGTGGATGGTGTATTTCATAGACCTAGAAGGGCACTATTTGAAACGCAATCTAGAATTTCTAAATTAAAGGAATGTGCCTTGTTAATCAGTTCCCCTTATTTTAATATTAGAGATTAATAATAGGTGTAAAACACAATTTATCAGGAGATTATACACTAACTTAGATATCATCTATTCGACCAATGGTCCAATAAATACCCCCCTTCACTTTTAGATATACCATCATGAAAAATATTTTGCTAATCCTAGCATTTTTATTGGTTACATCTACCTATGGGCAACAAAAGATAAAAACAACTGGGGAATTTGTTCGGGTATTTGATTTACATAGAAAAAAAATTGGTAAAGGGAAAATCCTTGTACTATCGGACTCCATTCTGCAATTAAAAGGAAATAAAGGTGAGCTTAGTTTTCGCCCCGAAGAGATTGGATTTATCCAAACCAAAAGGGCCGCAGGAAATAATGTACTAATTGGAACTCTTTCAGGTGCAGTGGTATTGGCAGTTGTTGTGGCGGCTTCTGCAGATCCCAATGATTGGGTATTTGGTTATACCACAGGTGAAGGCGCGGCCGTAGGGGCCGTACTTGGGGCTGTTTCTGGTGCTGCCCTTGGATCCCTCTCGGTACTATTTAAGAAATCGGAGATATACCCCATTAATGGAAATTTATCCTATTGGAAGACCTTTAAGGATGACCTGGGGCATTTTTAGATAGGACTTTGCTGAAATTGCTCAAAATAAATAGCTTTATGCAGGCGGCTATCTTCCATAATTTACTTATTCACTTCTATTTTCTATGTGGCGGATCAATTGAAAAATTATTATTTTTTCAAAATTGAATAATTTATGTAACTAGTTACGTAAAATTATTTACATTTGCGTAACCAGTTACTTAAATAAACAATAATGAACGACTTTTTAACGGAAATGGAATTTGTGGGACTAACCAGTAGGCTCAAGAGATTAAGTGATTCCCTCCTCTATAGTACTAAGGAGTTGTACAAAACTGAAGGACTGGATATTGAACCAAATTGGAACTTGATCTTTATTCTTTTGCAAGAAAACGAGACCATGACCATCACCGAAATATCGGAAAAATTACAGTTTTCACATCCCGCCGTGGTGAAAATTATTAATAAAATGAAAAAAAACGGACATGTGGAGACCAAGACAGATACTACGGATAAAAGAAAACAGATTTTAACTTTAACAGAAAAAGCTCATAAACAATTACCAGTTTTTGAGAAATATTGGACAGCAGGAAGACAGACCGTAATGGATCTACTAGCCGACAGTCCTAATTTTTTAGAGGAATTTTTTAAAATAGAAGAAAAAGTGAACCAAAGCGATTACAGAGAAAGGACCTTAATAAATTTAAAAAATGACGAACATCATAATTGAGACTATTGGCTATATAGCAATCCTTACAGGTTTCTTTGCCATTACCAAAAAAGACATGAATAAATTCCGCGTTTGGCATTTAATCTCAAGTTTTTTCTATATCATATATGGCGCTATGTTAAATTCAGTTCCCCTGGTCGTTGCCGGAGTGGTATTTTGTATTATACACGCTTATCATTTAATAAAAATTTACGATTCCAACAAGGGCCCCAAACTCAAAATTTAATCAAGTGGTTTTCACTTTGGGCAATGGAAGCCGTCCATTGGCTCATGTTCACCCAAGTGAAAGCGGCCTGGACAGTGCGGCCGTGGAGATAGATTGCCTTACTTAAGGCAAGGGCGATCAAACTAGCCTTCGCTACAGCTGGCTCCTCGAAACAAAGGTACACAGTACCTTCGTTTTTCGGCCCTGGTTCGTTTTTTGGGCGATGCAAAAAATAAACAAAAGACTAAAGCAATGTTGTATTGTTCTAGTTTATTATTCAGTGCACCCAATACTTTTAAGATTGACCCAAAGTTTGGACAGCAGTTACCCTTTTCCAACTATTTAGGCCATAGGGTTAAATTACCTTGAGCGCCTTCCCTACTTTGGTAAATGCTGCAACCGCTTTTTCCAAATGGTGACGGTCGTGGGCGGCCGACAATTGAACCCTAATTCTGGCCTTGCCTTGTGGCACGACAGGGTAGAAAAATCCAATTACATATATTCCTTCATCCAACAATTTGGAGGCAAACTCTTGGGCCAAGGGAGCTTCATAAAGCATTACGGGAACTATTGGGTGATCTCCCGGAACTATATCAAAACCTGCTGCGGTCATCGCTTCTCGAAAATATATCGTGTTCTCCTCCAACTTATCACGCAGTGCGGTTGAAGAAGCCAATAGTTCCAAAACCTTTATGGAAGCCCCTACTATTGAAGGTGCCACTGTATTGGAAAACAGATAGGGTCTGGAGCGCTGTCTTAGCATGTCCACAATTTCCTTTCTCGCTGCCGTAAATCCGCCGGATGCGCCTCCAAGAGCTTTGCCATAAGTCCCTGTAATAATATCGATTCTTCCCATTACATTTTTATACTCATGGGATCCACGGCCTGTGGCACCCAAGAAACCTGTTGAGTGACATTCGTCAATCATAACCATGGCATCATATTTATCCGCCAAATCACAGATTTTATCCAATTGGGCGATGGTTCCGTCCATGGAAAAGGAACCATCGGTCACAATTAATTTTCTTCGGGAACCTTCTGCTGCCTTTAATTGTTGTTCAAGGTCCGGCATGGAATTATGTTCAAACCTAAAACGTTTTGCTTTACACAGCCTAATACCGTCTATGATGGAGGCATGGTTAAGTGCATCGGAAATAATAGCGTCCTCAGCACCCAAAATAGGCTCAAAGAGTCCACCATTGGCATCGAAGGCGGCTGCATATAAAATACAATCTTCCATACCCAAAAACTCGGCGGTCTTGCGCTCCAATTCCTTATGTATATCCTGGGTACCGCAAATAAAACGAACGGACGACATTCCATAACCATGGGAGTCAATAGCATCCTTGCCCGCTTTAATAACATCCGGATGGGCGGAAAGACCCAAATAGTTGTTGGCACAAAAATTTAGTACCTCCTGAGTATTGGTGGTTTTGATCTCTGCACCCTGGGGTGTAGTAATAATTCTTTCCTCCTTATATAAACCATCCGCTTTAATGGCATCAAGTTCCTTCTGTAAATCGTTCTTTATTGTTGAATACATATTTCTCAGTTATTTTATTGTTGACAGACATATGCCCGTTCATATTGAATTACAAAAGGATCCCTAATGATTTTTTGGATCGGGTTCCGTAATGTTCCCTAAGCTTTTCGATCATAGTTCGGGTAATTAACTTAAGGTCGTACTCCGGCTTCCATCCCCAATCTTTAAACGCCTCGGTGTCGTTGATGGAATTAGGCCATCGCGATGCAATTTCCTGCCTGAAGTCGGGCTCGTATTTCACTTGAAAATCAGGATAATAATTACGGATTTCCTTCACTATATCCTTTGGTGAAAAACTACTTCCGGCAAGGTTATACGATGTTCTAAAGGTAATCTTTTCTTTAGGTGCCTCCATGAGTTCTATGGTGGCTCTTATAGCGTCCTCCATAAAAATCATGGGTAGTGTAGTATCTTCTTCTAAGAAGCAACTAAATTCTTCTTCCAATACCGCCTTGTGAAAAATATCCACAGCGTAATCGGTAGTACCACCGCCTGGCATGGATTGGTAGCCAATAACTCCGGGATAGCGTATGGACCTTACATCCAATCCATATTTCAAGTAATAATATTGTGCCCAGTTTTCTCCGGCGGCCTTGCTCATCCCATAAACAGTTGCAGGGTTAAGATTGGCATTATTAGGGGTATTATCCGCAGGGGCATCTTCCCCAAAAACGGCAATGGAACTTGGAAAAAACACCTTGTCCATTCCGCTGATTCTCGATACTTCCAAGACATTGAACAGCATGTTCATGTTAATATCCCAGGTGGCCAAAGGATTTGCCTCTCCCTTGGCAGATAAAATTGCCGCCAAATGATACACTTGCGTAATGGCATGTTTAGTTACTACTTTTTGAATTTGATTTCTATCAGTAGCATCCAATACCTCAAATAAACCATGAAAATTAGATGCTTCATGGATATCGGAAGCGATTACATTGCCGACACCAAATCTACTTTGTAGTGCTTTGGTCAGTACTGAACCCAATTGTCCGTTGGCTCCGATTACCAGAATTTTGGCATTCATAATTTTTCATCTATTCGTAATCAACAAAAGTGTTAATTACTATCAAAATTACAAATAACAAGTCAATCATGTAAATTACATATATAATTAAGTAATTATAACTTAATTGTAGTAACTTTAAAGTTAATTTTACTTTTAACCTTAAATAATAATCTGTTTTAAAGTAATTTTTTAGATACTTATGGAGCAACTTGATCAAACTGATATTACTATTCTCAGGATTTTACAAAAAGATTCAAAAAAAACGACAAAGGAAATTGCAGCCATTCTCAACCTTACCCCTTCTCCCGTATACGAAAGAATCCGCCGGTTGGAAAAACAAGGGGTTATTAAAAAATATGTGGCCATTCTGGATAAAAAACAAATAGACCGGTCTATCACCGTAATATGCCAAGTATCCATGCGATATCACAATGAAGCCTTCATAGAGAAATTTGAGGCACAGGTTCAGTATTTAGAAGAGGTTCAGGAGTGTCACCATTTAGCAGGGCAAGTAGATTTTATCTTAAAAATCCATACAAAAAGCCTAGAGGATTACCATGATTTTGTAAAGACCAAACTCTCCAAAATAGAAAATATTGGAGTACTAAACAGTACGTTCGTATTGAAGGAAATAAAGCATTCCTCGGAATACTATATTTAATTCCTATTACATTTCTATTATATTTGTTTTAAGAGGTAGTTTACAAGTAGAACTTCCCTATTTATACAAACCAATCATTACCGATTTCACCATAATATGAAAATAGTCAGGACCGATATGGAGCTAGAAACTCCACTTGTAGACAAAACCCTTAAGGAACAAGGACACCATTTAGTTTTACTTCCGGATGGCGTATCGGAAGATATACTGGCTAAAGAAGTAACGGATTGTGATATCCTATTAATGTGCTACACCCCTATTACCCGTAAAATAATTGATTCGGCAAAAAAGCTCAAAGCAATTGTAAAATACGGAGTAGGAATTGATGCCATTGATATCCCTGCTGCCAATGAACGAGGTATTGTGGTGGTCAATATTCCAGAATACGCGGAAGAGACGGTTGCTGAAGGAGCCTTTGCCATGCTAATTGCTCTGGCCAAAAAATTGCCCACATTACAAAAACAAATGAACAATAAAGCTTGGGTATGGCCGAGCCAAGAATGGTTGGGACTTGATATTGCCGAAAAAACGCTGGGCATAATTGGTTGTGGCAAAATTGGCACCAGTATGGCCAGAATGGCCGGCCTTGGTTTTAGGGCAAGGGTTATTGGTTATGACCCCAGTAAATCTAAGGAGAAATTGGCCCAACGTGGAATAGAAAAATATGACAACCTGTTAGAAATGATCAAAGAATGTGATTTTATTTCCATGCATACTGTTTTAAATAAGGAAACCAAGCATCTTATTGGTGCAAAGGAGTTTTCTGTGATGAAGAAGACCGCTATTATTATCAATTCCGCTAGAGGGGCCTTGATTGATGAAATGGCACTTTTGGATGCCTTGGAAAAAAAACAGATCGCCGGGGCCGGCCTTGATGTCTATAGCTTGGAACCCTTAAATAAAACTGACCATCCTTTAAAAAAGCTTTATGAAATGGACAATGTAATGCTATTGCCGCATCTGACTTTTTACACTAAGGAAGCTATGGAGCGACTAGAAATCGAGACCTTGGAAAGAATTGCTGAAGTAATGGAAAATAGGCCGGTTACCATCAAGTCCAAAGACCCACGCCTACAAAACCAGACATAGGCTTCGTTTTCTTACGAACTAAATCTGCTCGTAATCCAATTCCAAAAACTTATCTACGTACTTGGCCCAATAAGTCGATACAAACTTGGTGTGATCCGGATGTTGATTATAGGCCTCATAATCCGCCATGGTATCAAATTCCATTGACAAACCATAATCAAAATCGTTCTTCTTCCCTATTTGGTGCAAGGATTGAAAATTTCGGACTCCAGGAATAGAAACCAATTTAGCCGCCGCGGAGAGAAATTCTTTTTCTTCAGGCGAGCCTTTGGGGTATTTTAACTTTAGGGCTACGGTATGCTGAATCATAAATTACAATTTAGATTTTTATATAGGTGAATTTAAGCAACTAATACACCACCATTCTTTTGTTATCCTTTATTTCAATGGCAATACCATCTATAAGTTGATTGCCCTGAAATTTAATGGATTTGGACTGGTCATAATCCAGCAGCGTATATTCCCGATCCTTATCGGCCGTAAACCACTCAGGAAATTGATTGATTCTGGCCCAATCCATAGGCAACTTCATATTCGCCTTGTGCCTAGGCTTATCAAAAAATAGTTTTCCTTTCCAAGGTAGTTCAGATTTAATTGAGATCAATAATGAGTCTCCTTTTTGCTCCGCTCCAAGTAACAGGTCATCTCTCCAAGGCTTTACATACAAACCCTTGCTTTTCCATAAATTATACATAATGGTAGTCCTGGCAAAATTGCCATCCCCATGCCAACCTTCTATAATGCCACTTTCTTGCTGCATAGCCCACATCACTTTTATTTCACTGTCCATCCATTTGGCAACGGAGGCATCCGGAATCCGATTATACAAATTTAGGGCGCCTTCAATGGCATCCGCATACCCATCGGCACTACCCTTCTCCCAATCATAGTTGGTGTATTTGTTTAAATTGGAATATATCTTCAATATGGCTTCCTTATATGTAGGATCCTTATCCAACATATAAACAGCATAAAATCCGTTAAGGGTATAACCCCAATTATCAGCAGGGCGTTCCTGTACAACTTCTCCTGTTAGGGGATTTATCGCATCATAAAACAATCCGTCTCCATTTCTACCAACTTCCAAAATCCTATCCATCATCTCATGCAATGGTTTTCGGTAGGCTTCCCTTTTGTTTGGCCTGGCGAAGCTTGTGGAAACATACAATTCACATAAGCCTGATATTAACTCGCAACCATGATCTCGCAGCCTAAGGTATTCCAAGTTCTTTGTGGGGTGGTGGTTGCCCAATAAATAATAATCGCCAATGCCTACGGCCCAGTCCAAGAACTTTTCATCCCCCGTCATCCAGTATATTCGGGAAAGAATCTGTAGCAATTCGCCATTCACTTCCTCCCGGGTTGCATTGGAACCATTTTTAGATATCCCATCGGCAACATTTACTTCATTCTTCAGATCGTACAACATCTCTAACATTCTATCCGACCATGGACTTTTCCCTAACCATTCTGTAAGGGGCAGCAAGCCATCCTTAATGTATTCCGAAGTCCCGAAAATAATTTCAGCCATATCCAATTGTTCATTTTGAAAATCCTTTTTAGAAAATGAATAGGTATCGGGAAGGGTGTTAACTCTAGACGTGAGTTTTTTTTCAGAATGTAACATATCCAACATGGCCCCATCAAATAAATCCTGATCGGTAAAAAAAGAAGTGAGTACCATAAATGGATAATTATCGGCCGCAGCATCTTTTGCGTTCCATATGTCCGTGTCAGTTTCAAGATTTCTTGGAATTAGGCCAGATTCGGGATCAGCCATCTCCAACCAGCCATGAACAAATTTCTCACTCCTAATAAATCCCTCACTGGCCAAAATGGCATTTTCATCTGCTTTAGTAAACAGATGGCTATCCTTTTCAGACATCTGTATAACTGGTTTAGAATCTTTACAGCCAATTATACTTAAGATTACTAATGCAAGAATTAAATTTATTTTCATGATACTAATGGTTATTTTATGATAACCCGTTAAAGGTCCGATATAAACTCATTTACAAAATCCATCGCTTCTTTCTGTGAATTAACCTTTTCGATAGAAAAGTTATTGGCCTTGTTCATGGATTCATAGTGTTTGCTTACAAATTCATAGGCCTCCTTAAACCCCTCAGCTGCCAAAGTATCCTTATCCGTAACTAACATTAGTTTCCTAGGGGAAAACGCTGCCGACAAGTCTGGGAGGTCGTAATGTGGCAAGGCCCCTGCAACGGCAAAAGGAATTAAGGCCGGATCATAATCTTTATTGGAAACAATGGATTCGAACGAAAGCATTGGCTCCAAAAACAACAACTTTGAAAATTCCACCCCTGAAACTGCAGCGTGCAAAAGGCTGGAATTAAAGCCACCTTTAGATATTCCGATTATTTTTTTAGCGTCCAGTTTCAATTCTTCCACGCAAGATTGAAGTAAGTTTTCTATAGCCTCTACATGAATGGCCACCGTACTTTTCCCATTTAAAATACCGGCAAACCACTGGTTATAAGAGGTGTTTTCAAAATAGGCATCCCCTTTTAAATACCCTGGCCCCAATTCACCAAACCCCGGTAAATCAGGGACAATTACGGTAACACCTTTTTTGGCCAATTGAATGGGAATGGCATAAGCTTCGTCCGACTCCTTATCCTGCAAATTATCCAAGTAAAGAGCAGAACTGCCCATGGGCTGTTTCGGTACAAAGGTTACAAATGGAATTATTTTATCCCCTTCAAGCACTTTAAGATATTTATTGAGGTAATAGGCTTCAAATTCCGTTTGTCCGGAAAATATCAATTTTCCCTTTTTGGCACTTTTGGAATAACCATAAATTGCTTCTACCTTTTGTTTTAAATTGATTAAATGTTGATTCATATTCTGCCTATCCCCATTCAACATCTCCATATTCTTCGTGGTCAAAGTTTTATTCACATCAAATAAAAACTTGCTACCGACCGATGTTGAAAGCTGGCCTGTTTCCGTAACATACAGTTCTTCTACTGGAAAAATAACCACTTCCCCATCCTGGGAATTTCCCGGGTTATCCAAATGCTTTTGAAAAAAGGCGTACATGGCTTCCCTGTTTTTCAGGGTAGATTGATGCCCCGCATTGTCCTCTACCATCATCATATTTTCTTCTTTACCAAAAGCTTTGTAGGCCAATCGTGTTTCTTCATAGGTATCACGTGCGCCCTGAATACTAAACATATCCCGCGTTGTGGTTATCATCAAAGTTGGTTTGGGAGCCCTCACTTCCAAAAGATCTGCATGGTCCAAACCAAGCTGAATACCCCTAGGAAAATTCTGCTCTGCGTCTTGAGGCCCACCTGATTTTAGCTGGTATTCCAAGGTGGTGATATAGCATTCCGGTGCTGATGCTTTTATTCGCTCATCAAAGGCTGCTATAGAGGCTGTCTGTGTACCTCCACCAGACCTTCCTGTGATTCCAATCCGGCTTGGATCCACTTCCTTACGCGATAATAAATAATCCACTGCCCTAATCCCGTCCCAAATCATATATTTGGCCGTAGACTCCCCATTGATAAACAACTGCGCCCCAGGAAAGGAATGCTCACGCGTTGGACTAAAGCGTGACTTGCCCTGAGTTTGGTCAAAATATTGCAATCTTTCTCCTTGTCCGTAAGGGTCAAAGGCAAATACAGCAAAGCCTTTTTTAACCAGATTTAAAATAACATGTTGATAGATGTCGCTTCTAAATGCCAGATCACTATGGCCACTGCTATAAATTATAGTTGGCAGATTCTTCCTTTTACCTTGAGGAATAAAAAAAGCTGCTGTCACCTTGACGCCTGGCATGGATTCGAAAAATAATTTTTCTATGCTATAGCCCTCCTTTTTAATCCTTTTGGTAATCACAGGATTTAAAGGTGTCTTTACGGGAAAATCCCCTAGCGACTCCCGTAACTTTTCTTTTATCAATTGTTGATGACCTTCCCAATCTATTTTCGTCTGAAGCTTCAATATCGATTCTTGTCTTTTGACAATACTTTGAAAGGAAATCTCACTTTGTTGTTTGTAAAGTTGATTTTCTGCATCAGAATAATACTTCCAATAATCAAGCACCGAATAATCCGTTTGGGTATGACCAATAAGCGGTTGAAATATAAATATCAAAAATATAACAAGGAAAGGAAAATGGTTACTTACTCTTTTGGACATAATAGGTTTTTAATTGGCTATAAATTAAGAAAATTTAAAGTCCAAGATAATTATTTAATCGTTTAAACAAGAAAATTGGTTGTATTTCAATAGAAAATAGTAGGTTTAAACCGTTGCTTCTGAAAATGATAAATATCCAACATATATTATTTTTGATGAGGATAAGAATTTATCGTTAAACAGAAAGATAGTTCACAATAAATTAAAAGCACTATGGGCACACAACATTCTTTAAAAGAGCTTATTCTAATTGTTTTCCTATGGCTATGTCCTATGACGGGTTTTGGTCAACAAGTAGCAAATGTGTCCGAAGCTTTTAAAGCTTTAAGTTCCGAGCCAGAAGTAATCCTTATCAACAATAAAATAAAAATCCCCAGTGAAAGTGGCCATTTTCAAGGTGTTCAACTCATAGAAAAGAAGGGGGCCAAAAAACTTCTTATTTCAGGGAGTTCACTTACTAAGGCCTACGTTTTACAAATAAATCTTAAAAAAAGAAAAACGGATGCCTTAATTACTCTTATGACTGATCCGTACCGGCATGCTGGAGGAATTCAAATCAGTGAACCTTATATGATAGTTGGCATTGAAGACAATATCATTAAAACCACTTCCAAGGTCTGCCTTTACAATTACCAGAGTAATGCACTTCATGACGCCCAACCTAATTTAATTATTGAACGCAATGGACAGGTCAAGGAAAAAACAGCGGGAGCAACAGGATTATTGGCAATGGGTGAAAATTATTTAGCGGTAGTTTCCAATTGGGACTCCCGAAACTGGGACTTCTACCGAATTGATCCTGAAAAAGGGGAACAAAAACTACTGTTTAGTTTTACCGCACCAAATGCTTGGGGAAGTTATCAATCCATAAATCTTGTTAAGGATAACTCCGCTATATATGCCATTGGTTTTTATAAAAAAGAGCTTTCTGGGCAAGCCGATTTAATCCTCGTAAGCAAGCTTGGTTCCTTTGAACCCATCATGGAGAAAGTCGAATCCAAAACCTTTAACTGCAAAAACGGAGTCGATTTTAATGCGGCTGTAGGCTTGCAAGTAGACAATGAAGGGAAATTAATAATCTGGAGTACCCAACCTGATCCTAGAAAACAAATTGCCATAAACAAGTTCACTCAAAAATAAAGTCATGCTTAAAATCATCAAATCAATATCACTACTTATCCTATTTTTTTGCAATACTGAACAAATTACTGCACAGCAAAATTGGAAAAGTATAACTACCGTAGAAGATGTTATCACTTACTATCCCGAGACGATAGAAAATATGCTGAATCAAATCAATCTTGATTATCCAGGAATGGAAAAGGTAAAATTAGCACATAGCAATGGTAATATCATAGCGGCATGCAACGCACTATTGGACTATTATAAAAATGGAGCCCTTACCTCTGACCTACGAAAAGAAATTCCTAAAATAACGACGCGAGAAGTGGCGGCTGCCGATACCATTCTAACAAATGTGTTCGTAATACAAAATGTACAGGGAAAAGTACCCTATCTTGCAGATGGGCATCGCGACTGGTACTACAAAGGCCCCAATAATGACAAGGAATGGGCTTGGCTTTCCAATAGGCATAGCCAGTTAAGCCAAATATTCAATACTTATTTGGAAACCGGAAACCCGAAATATGCTCAATATATAGACTTATTCTTAAGAGATTTTATAATCAAGAGCAATCCTTACCCAGCGGTTAAAAGCGGCACCTCTGTATGGCGTGGATTAGAGGTCGCTGCCCGAGCAAAAGTATGGACCAAAATATTTTACGGACTAATCAACTGCGATTATATTTCCCCTGCCACACAACTATTACTGCTCAGTAGTTTGCCCGATCACGCCCATTACAATAGGAATTTTCACAGCGCTAATAATTGGCTTACCATGGAAATTTCAGCACTGGCAACGGTGGCAGCCTATTTTCCGGAATACAAAAATTCTGAAGAATGGTTGGACTATGCCATTGAAACTATGGTGGAAAGCATGAAAGATCAGGTGTATCCGGATGGCGTACAAACTGAGCTTAGCTCGCACTACCATAACGTTTCCTTAATTAATTTTGAACTTTTCAAGGATATCTGCGACAAAGCCAACAAGACACTGCCCGACTTCTACAACAGAACCATTGAGGATATGTACGGTTATATTTCCCATATGGTGAGACCTAGAGGTTTTCGTTTACTGAACAATGACGGTGACAGGGGAAGCGACCGTAATTTTATTTTAAAGGGAGCTAAAAAGTATCATCATCCAGATTGGGAGTATATAGCCACCAATGGCCAATTTGGCCTTAAACCAACGAACGGGCCCTCCTATTTATATCCATGGGCAGGGCATTTTGTTTCAAGAAGTGGGTTTGATGCGGATGCGCAGTGGTTATTTTTTGATATGGGACCATGGGGCAGTGGCCACCAACATAATGATAAATTACACCTTTCTGTTTCCGCCTATGGCAAAGATTTTTTAGTAGATTCTGGACGATTTGCCTATACCGGTGAAGTTGCCGAAAAATTCCGCCCTTATGCCAAGGGCAGTGCTGGGCATAATTTGATTTTAATAGACGGAAAAGGACAAACTAACGGCCCTAAACATGCCCTAGAACCGTTGGCAGAAAGTCACTTTAAAATAACAGAAGGTTTTGATTATGCTTCAAATTCCTTTGACCAGTTTATAGATGTAGAAGGAAAGGCCAAACATACTAGGGTTGTTTTTTATGTTCGCAACGAATTTTGGATTGTTGTGGACAAGGTAGAAACGGACAGACCACGCAAAATTGATGCACTGTGGCATTGGCATCCGGATAATATGATGAAAAAAGAGGGGACAATAGTGAAATCCACTAATGAAAGGGGTAATCTTGCTTTGATACCCATTGGAAAACAAGAATTAAATTTAAAATTTATCAAAGGTCAGGAAAAACCTGAAATACAAGGTTGGTATAGTCCTGAATACAATATCTATGGGCCAAATATTACCAGTTCCTATACTACCGATATTGGTTCCGATACCACCTTTGTCTGGTTGCTTATGCCTTCAGAGAAAGCAACGCCAAAAATAAAGGCGAAAATTAAATCGGAAAATGAGCAAGAAATTAGCGTAAGTGTAACCTCAAAGGATAAAAAATGGCTGCTCACTATTCCCTTTAACAACAGTAGCAAAGCAAAATTAGCTACACCCTAAACAAAGTAAGTTATTTTAAAACCTAGAAATATCCAATCCATTATTGGGGCCATTCAAAATCCATAATATGTAAAATTAGCGTTGGTAATATTCTTTATTTTGATTTTTGAAAATATTGTAGCACGGAATAAAAATCTAGAATAATCCATTTTCTATTGCATGTTTAGTACTTTATTTCTTTGCCAAAAAACAAAATTAAATAAGTTGAATAACACATTGGAAGCCTTTCGATTAGGTTCCTTTCTCCGCAGAATAGGATTCAAAAGCTCCGAAATCCAGCTTTTTCCTAAAAAAAGCGCGGAGTTTTGAAACCGGTTTTTAGACTTGGTCTAAAAAATTCATTGGAGAAGGTGTCTTTTCTTTTGCTTCGGTTTCTTTGGACAAGCAAAGAAAATGAAGATTGACACAAAAAGATTATCGACAATAATGATTACTTTGATTAAAATGAAAGTATAATTTCATAATGTAGTCTACTATTTTGACAAGTGTGAAGTAATTGATAACTATAACTTAGAAATAATCTTATGGACTTAGAAAAAAACAAGAAAAATGCCATAGCCTTTTACAGGACCGCCTATGAAGGAAATCCCAGAACCGCTATAGAAAAATATGTTGGCAAGGAATATCTTCAACACAATCCGCATGTCGCGGATGGCACCCAAGGTTTTATTAACTATTTTGAAAGAATGGCAATTGAGTACCCCCAAAAATCTATTGATTTTGTTAGATCTATTGCAGAAGGGGATTTAGTGGCATTGCATACTCACCAAATTTGGCCAGATAATGACCAATATGTCACCATGGATTTTTTTAGGTTTGATGAAAACGGTAAAATCTGTGAACATTGGGATTCTATACAGCAGATACCTAAGAGTTCGGAAAATCCGAATACTATGTATTAAAGTTAACTTGCCCAACTATACCTTTTTAGGCTATTGCAAGTAATATACCAAGTACTTAAAAGACAATGTCTAATTTGATTCTTCTTGGACTAGACCTTAGAAGTCAAGACTCTTGGTAGTAAACCTTAATTTAATCCATTTTGGAATTGAAAAACAAAGTGACAATATTAAAAACCAACGGCTTAATATTTTTTTAAGCCCCCTAAACACCTACTGTAGTCATTAGGCCTTTATTTTTTGCACTTCCGCCAATTTCTTTTTAGTTTTAACGGTAATTTTAAAAGTCCCAAATTGAATATTAATGTATAAAAGTAGCGTGTATATAAATAAAGCTATTCCAAACATTTCCATAGACTCTTCTATGGTCATCATTAATATGTACACCCAATTATCTTCACCACTTATATAATGAATTTTGGCGGTAATCATTTCAAAGCCCACACTTCCCATCAAAAAAATACCTCCGGACAATATCATATATAATCTAACCTTTGAAGGCAGGTCCATAACGAATTTAAAATAAGTTACACCCAATACCAAGATAAGAATTCCATAAGGAATTACCCAACCGTAGTACAAGAATCCAGTAGTTTTATAAGATTTTTGAATCAGGCCTGAAAAATGTTCGTGTATTACGCAAATTTCATCAAAGCTTAAGAAGATAAAAATAAAACCGAGCACTAACCATGCTATGTATTTATTACCAAGCTCTTTCTTCTTTAACGCTATTATTATTAACAGAACAGCAGCGATCATTAGGGCACACGAGGAGTAAAAGGCAGGTATGGTCATTTCATTATCCAAATAAAATAGCTTTACAAAAAAATCAACAAATCTATTATTCACAAAATGTTGAAGGCCAATGCCAATACTACTTAATACTACTAGTGAAGCAATGATAATACTCAATAGCCGCAACATATATTTTGGTGTAAATTTTTTCTTCATAAGTTTAAATTAATTAAGTGCTTAAAAATTAATGGGAAATTCAAAAATCAGTTTATCCACTTTTGAAAACTTAACAAACCCCTAAAACGAACGTGCGATTAAGAATTTCCTGAAAAATCTCAACAATCTTGATTTACAATAGATTGTAAAATATTGAACACAAATCAAATGTTAATCAAAAGTTAATCAAATGTAAAATAAATGTCAATAAAATAATAATACTTCTGATTAAGCGACAGCTTTATTTGTTGAAATAACTGATTAGTTATGGATTCTCCTATTTGAATTAAGTAAATTGAGAATTCAAATATAAAAAGTAGTATTTTAAAAAAGCTCAGACATAAATTTACCCACTTTATTATTTCACTAATAAACCCCTTCAAAAAATTTAGCACATTTATAAGGAAACCGTTAAAACATGTATTTGATTAGGTATAAATCTTAATGACAGAGCCATTCACCAAAAGTAATTACTATCAAATGAAAAAAACCTTGCAAATTTCCTCCCAACACTTGCAGGATGTACTCTACAAACTGTTCCTAAAATATAAATTCACCACAGAAAAGGCCCAATTATTGGCCAAGACCTATACGGAGAGTACGTTGGCTGGTGTAAATTCCCATGGTATTAATCGCGTACCCCTTTTTTTGGAGTATGTTGAAAACGGTTCCGTTAAAATTGATGCGGAGGCAGAAAAAGTGGAATCCTTTGGTAGCATAGAACGATGGGACGGTAATTATGGCCCAGGAATTATCAATGCCACCATTTGTACCAATAGGGCTATAGAATTGGCTAAACTCCATGGAATGGGATTGGTGGCCTTACGTAACAATAACCACTGGATGCGCGGTGGTACCTACGGAAAATTGGCTGCAGATGCCGGTTGCATTTCCATTCTATTTACGAATACACAACCCAATATGCCACCATGGGGAGGTAAGGACAGCCGTATTGGCAACAACCCATTTATTGTATCCATACCTAGAAAGAAAGGACATATTATATTGGATATGGCCATTTCTCAATTTGCCTTCGGAAAGATCAACGACTATAAACTACGGGGTAAAAAGTTACCCTACCCTGGTGGATGGGACGAGAAAGATCAACTTTCCAATGACCCGGAAAAAATTTTAATAAAAGAGCGTGGCCTCCCTATCGGGTATTGGAAAGGTTCTGCGTTATCCATAGTCTTGGATATGCTGGCCACCTTACTGGCAGCAGGGAACTCTACCTATAAAATAGGTTTAAAGGAATTTGAAACGGGTATTTCACAAGTGTTTCTATGTATTGACCCCGAAGTGTTCCACGACAAGGATTTACAGGATAAACTTATTGAGGAAATAATAGGCTATACCCATGATGTAGATTCCATGGAGGTTGGGGACAAAATCTATTATCCGGGTGAGCGAAGTGCGCTTACCACAGCAGAGAATTTAAAGGTAGGCATACCGGTAAGCGAAAGTGTTTGGGAAAAGATATTGGAACTCTCCAACAAATAGAAAAACTAAATACTATTTACTTAATTACTACTTGAATTTTTAGTAGTTTCAGCTATACTAAACAATTAGCTGTTATTTTAATATATGAAAAAATCGAGTATAAAAGAGATCAGGGAAAGGTTCGACAATGATGTGGATAGGTTTTCTAATTTAGACACTGGGCAACTTACCACCATCGATGCCAAAATTTCATTGGAGCTTATAACCGAGGCTGCTAAAAGAATATGCCCCAAAGCGGAGAGCTTACTGGATATTGGTTGTGGTGCGGGCAACTACACCTTAAAGATGCTTACTAAAATCCCTAACCTGAATTGTACCTTGGTGGACCTGAGCAGGCCAATGCTAAATAAAGCATATGAAAGAGTCTCCAAAAAGACGGATAAAAAGGTAGAAATAATACAGGGTGATATTAGAGAAGTATCCCTTGATAAAAACCAATTCGATATTATTTTGGCCGGCGCCGTATTGCACCATTTAAGGGATGACCCAGACTGGGAGGCTACCTTTAAAAAAATATATGATCTTCTAAAACCGGGAGGTTGCCTTATGATTTCGGACCTTATTACGCAGGACACCGATATGCTGAACGAATATACTTGGAAAAGATATGGGGACTATTTAGAGGACTTGGGCGGTAAGGACTATAGAAAAAAAGTGTTGGATTATGTGGCCAAGGAAGATTCCCCAAGATCCATGAACTATCAACTGGACTTAATGAAAAAAGTAGGTTTCCAAAAGGTTGAAATCCTACATAAAAACATGTGCTTTGGGGCTTTTGGAGGTATAAAATAAGTTTTCGTTAAAGGCTGTTATTAAATCCCGTTCCCCTTTTTGACCCGCCTTCGTAAAGGGGTATACCTATGTCTCAAATTTAGTCTGAAAGTTGTAATTTAATTCTCAAAAATAAGCGGTGATGACTACAAATCTAAAATTCTGTTTTCCGTACATATGTCTTTGTATCATTCTTGGTTTTATCTCATGCGGAGATGATTCTGCAAAAACTGTTGAGATCAGGGGTATTTATGGAAACCCTAAACCCTTATGGGATAAAGGATATCATCTGAACGACCTAGGGATTAATGCCATTTTTGTGCATAGCGGATCGATCAACGAAGATATGATTACTAGGGCAAGGTCCGAAGGGTCGAAGGTATATGCTGAATTTGCCACCCTCAACGGCAAGAATTATGTAGAAACAAACCCGGAAGCATGGGCCATAAATGAGCTGGGAGAAAAAGTGGAGTCAGCAACCTGGTTTATGGGAGTATGCCCTACCGAACCCGGTTTTAGAAAGTATCGTTTTGATCAACTTAGGGACTTACTCTTGGACTATGACCTGGACGGTGTATGGATGGACTATGTTCATTGGCACGCCCAGTTTGAAGACCCAGAGCCCATCTTGCCCGAAACCTGTTTTTGCAATCATTGTCTTGATATTTTTTCAAAGGATTCCCGTGTTGAAATACCCGATGGGAGTACCGCGCAGAAAGCACAATGGATACTTCAAAATCAAGATCACACTTGGCGCAATTGGCGCTGTAAGGTTATATACGATTGGACCTACGATATAAAGAGCATAATTGAGGAAATAAAACCAGGGACACTTCTAGGCCTATATCACTGTCCTTGGAACGACGAAGATTTTAATGGTGCTAGACAACGTGTTCTAGGGCTGGACTACAATCTATTAAAAAAAACCATAGATGTGTTTTCCCCCATGGTTTACCATAAAAGAATGGGAAGAGATCCTCAATGGGTACAAGAAAACATTCAGTGGTTTAGTAATGAATTAGATATACAAAAAGGCACTTTTCCCAAAGTATGGCCTATAGTTCAGGCCCACAACGACCCAGGTAATATTACCCCAGAGCAGTTTGAAACTGTCCTTAGAGGGGGACTGTCGGGTAAATCCAGTGGGGTAATGATGTTTACCACCCATGCCATAGCGGAAGACGAAGACAAAATAGAGGTCATGAAAAAAGTGTATTTCGAGCTAAAGGACAAGCCTTGAAATAGAATTGTTGATAACCGCACTAAATATGACTGCTAAGCTAACCCCCATTAGTACATGGTGTATGACTTTTTTCAAACGGCATATAAAATTCCTACATTTGAAAAATATTTTTGCTTTTGATAAATACTTCTTTCAGGCGAGTACATACGCAAGAACATAAACCTCAGTAAACAACCAAATTTTTAACTTAACAGTAATGTTGAAATGGTGCTGATAATTACTATAAAATGCAGCAATGAAATGAGTTATTTATGAAAACCAACCAAAAAAAAGTTGATGATGAAATCAAAGAAAAAGAGGAACTAATCCTTAAAATGTTTGATGGCATTACTATAGGCTACGCATTATATGAAATGGTTTATGATTTACAAGGCAATCCTATAGATTATCGCTTCTTGCAGATTAATAAAGGATTTGTAGATCAAACTGGGCTGGAAATTGAAACAACAATAGGTAAAACAATTAAGGAAATTTACCCTGACGTGGAATCAAAATGGATAGACAGATTTGGTGAGTTGGCCAATAATCAAGTTCCCATTCACTTCATAGATTACAACCACAATACCAAAAAGTTTTACGACATCTATGGCTTTTCCCATGTAAAAGGAAAATTCTCTATTTTGATCAGTGATGTAACAGAGCAAAGAAATGCGGAAATTAAATTTATGGACAGTCAAGACCTTATGTCCGTTGTCTTTAATAATACCCGTGATCTTCAACTGTTGGTGGAATACCATGATATTCACAATTTCGAAATTGTTGCTGTCAACAATTCCTATATGGATAAAGGCAAACAATTTGGAATTTATGTTACCAATGAGGATTTTGTGGGGAAATCTCTAGAGGATGTTTGTCGAGATTTAATTTATCTTAAACCCGAAGTACTTAAAGCAACCATTATTAATTATCAAAAAGTAATTGATTCCAACCAGCAATTAAAATTTATTGAATCCATTACTATAGAAAATTTTCCATATCACTCAGAGGTAACTCTTTCTCCAATAATTAATGCTGAGAATGGTAAGAGGTATGTATTTTACAACTCCCACGACATTACCAAAGAGACGGAATCAATAGGTTTGTTGAAAGATAGTGAAGAGCGGTTTGCCTTAGCGGTAAAAGCTTCAAATGCAGGTATTTGGGACTGGAAATTTCTCGAAAGCGATGAACTATGGATTTCAGATCGATTGTATGAAATATTGGGCTATGAACCTGGGGAAGTTGAACCACGATTTTCGAATTGGAAAAGTTGGATACACCCTGAAGATGCAGAGCGTGTTTTAACGGTACTAAAAGATTATTTAGAAAATGACGTCACTTACCAAATAGAATTTCGTATACGGAAAAAAAACGGTGAATATGCATGGATTTTTAATAGAGCCGAATCAGTTCGTGACGACAAAGGAAGACCAATTCGGATAGCTGGGTCAGTGTCGGATAGAACACAAAGAAAAAAAGGGGAATTTTTAATTCAAGAGAAAACTAAAGAGATTGAATCCCAAAATATAAAACTTAACCAAGCCAACAGAGAACTTTTAAAAACAAAAGAAAAGGCCGAGGAAAGCGATCGTTTAAAATCTGCTTTTCTTGCCAACATGAGTCACGAAATAAGAACTCCTATGAACGGAATTCTTGGTTTTTCAAGATTATTAAAAGAACCGGGACTTTCAGGGGATGAACAAAACAATTACATTAAAATTATAGAAAGTGCGGGGGAACGTATGCTCAATATACTTAATGACATTATAAGCATCTCTAAAATAGAATCTGGTGAACGGAGTATTACCTATCGAGAAACCAATATTTACAATCAGGTAGATTTTGTTCTTAATCTACTGAACCCTGAAGCTGAAAATAAAAATATACGTCTTTCCAAGGACAAACAATTTTCCGATGCAGATTTAATCATTAAAACTGATGGAGAAAAACTTTTTGCCATTCTTACCAATCTGGTTAAAAATGCCATTAAATATACCCATTGTGGTGAAATTGTAATAGGGTATTATAAAAAAGGAGCGTTTCTGGAGTTTTTTGTTAAGGATTCAGGAATTGGAATCGCGGAGGATAGACAAGATGTGATTTTTGAGCGATTTATCCAGGCAGATGTTCAAAACATTATGGCAAAACAGGGTGCAGGATTGGGACTTGCCATATCAAAGGCCTTTATTGACATGCTTGGTGGAAAAATATGGTTGGAAAGCGAAGAAGGAATTGGCAGTACTTTTTATTTTACAATTCCCTACCAGATCGGAACTGAAGATTTTGAGGTATTGGAGAAAGTAATCATACCTTCGATTGAAGAAATTGATATAAAAAAGATTAAAACTTTAATTGCTGAAGATGACAAAATATCTGCAATGCTGATTTCCAAGGAAATGGAAAAGTATAGTGCAGAAATATTAAAAGCGGGAACAGGATTGGAGGCGGTAGAATTATTTCATAAAAACCCTGACATTGACTTAGTTTTGATGGACATCCAAATGCCTGTAATGAATGGATATGTTGCCACTCAGCAAATAAGGAAAACCGATAAAAATGTTATAATTATTGCTCAGAGTGCATTTGCGCTTTCCGGGGATAAGGATAAAGCCCTGATTGCTGGATGCAATGATTATATAACTAAACCCATTAACAGGATCGAACTAATTACATTGCTCCAAAAATATTTTAAGAAGAAATAAAAACTTGGTGACTATTCCAGGATACATATATAGATTCATGTGATTAGGGCAATCAGTTATGTCAATCAATATTTCCGACTAGTTTGCTGTTAAAGTGTTAGGGGGGTACAATACCATAAACATATCAGAGCTTGCAAAAAAATAACAATTAAGCATTTTTAATCAATTAAAGTATAGAATAATGAAAGTTAATGCTGTTGTATGTCAAGGTCATGGTGTTGCCTCAGGGAAGGCAAAAGATCCTCGCTATCCAGATGGAACTTTAAAAGCCCAATGCGAACATTTCTTAGTAAAAGGATTAGACCTAAATCAATACTTTTTAGGGACTATCAATTTAGACATTGCTCCGTTTATTTTTAAAATAAAAAAACCAAAATATTTTCTCGAGAATGTAAACTGGTCTAAATACATTCCCCCAGAAGATTTTTACTTTTTTGATGTATCACTTCAATTTAATGAAACTACCTATAAGGGGTTGATTTATATGCCAGATCCTACCACCAAAGCAGAACATTTTCAAAACCCGACAATATTGGAACTTTTGCTTCCAAGAATTGATGGCTTAAAATATGGGGACCTTGTAATGCTTGAGGTTATTGATGCGCAAATTAAGTTAATTGACACACCATAACCACAAGTAAATTAACTAGACGAACACCAAAGTATTAGTAATGAAAACAACACCCGAACACAATGAGCGTATAGCTAAATTAACCTTCTCCTCAGTATTTCCGCACTATATTACAAAAGTGGAGAAGAAAGGCAGGACGATAAAAGAATTGCATCAAGTGATAGCATGGCTGACCGGATTTGATGAAAACAAATTAAAAGAACTCATGGATGAGAAGGTTACGTTTGAAACATTCTTTCAGAGGGCAAAATTAAACCCTAATGCCCACCTCATTACTGGTGTAATCTGTGGCTATAGGGTAGAGGAAATTGAAAATACCTTAACCCAACAGGTAAGGTACTTGGACAAATTAGTGGATGAACTGGCTAAGGGAAGAAAGATGGAGAAGATTCTACGTGCCGGGTAGATTTACCATTATGTCATTAAAGTTAGTGTTGCTGTCTCCAGCCCGTCCCTTCGAGTGATTTTATGGAGTGAAACGAAATAAAATTGTATCGAGAAGATTACGAACTAAACGTAACCAGTTCTCGATACAATATCGCTATTGCCATTTCACTCGAACTGACCATAACAACTAACAAATCCCCCTGCTGAACAAAGTTGCCCGACTATAAGCCCTCCCCTACTACCTAGGCCAAAATGGCAGATCCATTTTAAGCTGGTTTGCCCATAGGTAGGCTCGCGCCAGTGATGGGGCTACCGAATTTATTATCCATTGCGGCCTGAGCAATCAATTTTTTTATTATCTTAATGCTTAATATGGGGCAAAACCATTCTAAATCAACCTTTTAGAACCACATTAAAGGCTTTAAAAGCCTATCCAATTGCATGTCGCCATATGGTTATTACATAAATGAATGATATTGCCCATGGAAAAATTCACCTTAAACATCAATAATCAAAAGGTATCGATTGAATGCGCTCCCGACACACCTTTATTGTGGGCGCTTCGCGATCAATTAGGGCTGACCGGGACCAAATATGGTTGTGGAATAGCCATATGTGGATCTTGTACGGTCCATTTGGACGGTACAGCAGTAAGGTCGTGCAGCCTACCAATTTCCGCAATCAATGATAAAGCTATTACCACCATTGAAGGGGTCGGAAAAGATGGACTTCACCCTGTACAAAAAGCATGGATCGCTGAGAACGTTCCCCAATGTGGATTTTGCCAAAGTGGGCAAATCATGTCGGCCATAGCATTATTGGAACAAAACGGGAATCCGTCAGACGCTGACATCGAACAAGCAATGTCCGGTAATATTTGCCGCTGTGGAACCTATATCCGAATTAGAAGTGCCATTAAGAACGCTGCTAAAAACAATGTGTAATATGAAACCAAACCCTTCCAATGATAAACTGTTTAAAGTTAGTAGAAGAGATTTTGTGAAAATTGGGGCCTTGGGCAGCACTGGTTTTATCCTTGGCATTCCTTTGGGATGCAAGCAAGAAAAAAATGCCTTTTTAACCGGTCGGGAAGATGCTGTTTTTGCTCCTAACGTATATATCACGATTTTGGGAACCGGGGAAGTACAACTCATTGCCCATCGCTCGGAAATGGGTACTGGTATTAGAACAAGTCTACCCTTGGTAATGGCTGATGAAATGGAAGCCGATTGGACCAAAGTAAAAATAATACAGGCTGTTGGGGATGTAAAATATGGCGATCAAAATACGGACGGCTCCTATAGCGTAAGAATGTTCTATCAACCTTTAAGGGTAGCGGGCGCTACGGTGAAATTAATGTTGATGCAAGCAGCGGCCCAAGAATGGCAAGTAGATATTTCTGAATGTAGTGCCGTAAATCATGAAATAATCCATAGTTCGGGAAAAAGTTTGGGCTACGGTTATTTGGCCGAAAAAGCCGGTGCCTTGCCCATTCCAGAGGAAAATGAAATTACTTTAAAGGACTCGAAAGATTTTAAATACATTTCCAAGGAAACGGTTATCTATGACCTAGAGGATATCGTAACTGGGAAAGCGGTCTATGGACTAGATGTGCAGATCCCTGATCTGAAGGTCGCGGTCATAAAAAGAAATCCAGAGGCAGGGGCAGGATTAAAATCGTTCAACAGCGATATGGCCACTGCCATTGAAGGTGTCTCCAAAGTATATAAAATGGAGGCAACTGCCTTTCCTATGGGCTATAATGCCCCATTGGGCGGAATTGTAGTGGTCGCCAACAATACCTGGACCGCAATAAAGGCAAGGAATGCCGTGGAAGTGGTTTGGGAGAAGGGCATAAATGCGTCCTATGACTCCAACGCCTTTATGCAGCAAATGCAACGATCCGTACAGAAAGAAGGGCAGGTGAAAAGACAACAGGGTTCTGCAACCAAAGCTTTAAAAGAGGCCACAAAGGTTATCGAGTCCGATTTTTTGGTACCACACTTGGCCCATTCCCCTATGGAAACTCCTTGTGCCGTTGCGCGCAATAATTCAGATGGAACTTGTGAAATATGGGCTCCCGTACAGTCGCCACAATGGGTACGGCAAGCAGTCGCCGCCGCCTTGGGTATTGAGGAATCAGAAGTTACCATTAACGTTACCCTATTGGGAAGTGCCTTTGGCCGTAAATCCAAACCTGATTTTGTAGTGGAAGCAGCCTTGATTTCAAAAGAAATGAATACTCCCATAAAATTGTTATGGACCAGGGAAGACGATATTCAGCACGATTTTTACCATTCCAATTGTGCACAACATATAAAAGTCGGTATCGACAAAAACAATAAGGTCACTTCCTGGGTGCACCGTACGGCTTTTCCATCTATTTCAGGTACGGCCAGCGCCGAAGCCAAAGGGCCTACTTCGGACGAATTATGCATGGGCGTTTTGGACATGCCCTTCGAAATTGAAAATATATCCTGTGAATCCTTGGATGCAAAAGCGCAGATTAGGATTGGGTGGCTGCGATCTGTCCACAATATCAACCATGCCTTTGCCATAGGTTCTATAGTAGATCAAGTGGCCCAGGCCAGACAGATGGACCCCATAGAGAATATGCTGGATCTATTGGGCAGCGATCGTAAAATCGATTTTACGGCCCAAGTGGAAGGGTTCAACAACTATAACGTTAAATTGGAAGATTACCCATGTGACACCCATCGCCTTAAGCAGGTAGTACAATTGGTAAAAGAAAAATCAGGCTGGGGTAAAAGCCTTCCTAAAGGCAAAGGAATGGGGTTTGCTGCACATCGAAGCTTTCTTACTTATGTAGCCTGCGTAGTGGAAGTGGAGGTAGATGACAACAACAATATCAAAATACCAATGGTCCATTTTGCTATAGATTGTGGTGTACCGGTTAATCCGGATAGAATAAGGGCCCAATTCGAGGGAGGTGCTGCCTTTGGTGCCAGTTTGGCCTTGAAAAGTGAAATAAATGTGCAAAATGGGGCCGTTATGGAGAACAATTTCAACAACTACCTTGTCGCCCGTATGACAGATGCGCCCATCAAAACTGCGGTACATTTTGTAGAAAATGAAGAAAAACCAACAGGAGTTGGAGAACCCCCTGTGCCCCCGTTTATACCAGCACTTTGCAATGCCATTTTTATGGCTACCGGAAAAAGGATTACGAGATTGCCTATAAGGCTATAGGTTTATAAGTTGTCTTTTGATCGGAAACAAGAAGACTTAACTACAAGATTCCAGAAACTAGACGTGTTTGTCCGGCTAATATCTTTTGGCAATTGGCATTTAACTCTAGCCCCGTTCTCGATACAAAATGGCTATTCACATTTCTCGAACTGACGATAGAACGGCTGCACAAAGTCGGCCGACTATGAACCCTCCCTTACTTCAATTTCGAAAATCCCCAAGCCGGTTAGGACTTTGAACTTGGGAAACCTTGAACCTTCCCTCCGGCTGGCGTGAGGATCTCCTTCTTGTTAATTCCCTTTCATAAGGCTTGGGATTTCAATCCCTTTCGTCTTCCCCGCTACCGGCGGAGAATCCACCTTCCCTTAACCAAGGGAAGGAGTTTTTTTGTTCGAATTACCAGCGCAGCCTGACTGCACAAAGTCTGCCGACTTTGACCACTCAATACCCCTCTATCCCATAATAGGCTTCTTTGTTTAGTCCGATAACGGATCAGCTCTTGCTTGTCTCCATAACGGACCACCTTTATTATTCATTACATCGAACACATCCTTATTAATGTCCACTCCCTATATTTCAGTATATTTAATTATTAGATTTTAATTTCGAAAGAACTGCTACTTGGCCTTCAACAACTTAAAAATGAGCAAGTAATGCACATAAAAAAGACTAAATCAAATTGTACTATGGAAAGTTTAATGATGAATTATCCACTCACAACAAATACTATTCTTGAATATGGCAATAGGGTCTTTCACCATAAAAAAATAATAACGTACCTCCCTGATGGTGCACGTCATGAATATTCTTTTGGTGACATGTACCATCGATGCAAGAAGTTGGCAAATTCATTGACCAAAAAACTGGGAATTAAAAAAGGAGATATGGTAGGTACTTTTGCTTGGAACCATGGCCCCCATGTAGAATTATACTATGGAATATCTGGTATTGGGGCTATTTGCCATACTATTAATATCCGACTCTCCAGTCAGCAAACAGAATATATCATTAATCATTCGGAAGACAAAGTCATTTTTGTAGATGCTACCCTGGTTTCCCTTCTGGAGAAAATTGCCCCATTACTTGAAACTGTAGAATATTACGTTCTTATTAATACTCCACCTAATTTTAAAACTACCTTACCTAATACCCTAAATTATGAAGATTTATTGGCCGAGCAATCTGAAAATTTCGAGTGGCCTGTCTTAAATGAAAATGATGCCTGTGGTATGTGTTATACCAGCGGAACTACTGGCTTACCTAAAGGTGTATTGTACTCCCATAGGTCAACCTATTTGCATGCATGCACTATTATCACCCCAAATGCGGCAAATTTAGGAAGTCAGGATACCCTCTTATTAATTGTACCACAATTTCACGTAATGGCATGGGGCGCTCCCTATTGCTGTCTTATGTCCGGAACAAATATGGTAATGCCTTCTTCCAATTTACAACCTGAGGCCCTCATTAAAATTCTTGAAAACGAAAAAGTCACCAAAGCCAATGGAGTACCTTCAATTTGGATGGGAATCTACCACGCCATGAAGAAGAATCCCCCTACCGTAAAACTGGCGCTTAAAGAATATCTCGTTGGCGGCTCTGCATTACCTGCAAGTCTTATTGAAGCATTTGATAGAGATTTCGGAATAATAGGAACCCATGCCTGGGGAATGACCGAAACTTCACCACTGGGCACAGCCTGCCGATTACAATCGAAACATGAGCAATTATCCGATTCGGAAAAACTAAAAATTAGGGCTAAACAGGGCATTAGTTTTCCAGGAGTAGAGTTACGGGTGATCAAAGAGGACGGCTCATTGGCAGCACGGGATGGAAAATCTATGGGAGAATTGCATATAAAAGGTGCGTGGGTTATAAGCTCTTATTTTAAAACGAATAACCAAGAAAATTTTACAGATGATGGTTGGTTTAAAACTGGGGATGTTTGCACAATTGATCAAGATGGCTATATGGAAATTACAGATAGAACCAAAGATCTTATAAAAAGTGGTGGTGAATGGATATCAAGTGTAGCTTTAGAAGCTGCATTAATGTCACATCCAAAAATAAGAGAAGTGGCCGTAATTGCAATACCGGACGAAAAATGGGCAGAAAGGCCGTTGGCAGCTATTGTTTTGGAAGACAATCAGGATAAACCTTCCGATGATAATCTAATTGAATTTTTAACCAAAGACTTTGCCAAATATCAGATTCCAACGAACTATGTCTTTATTGCTGAAGTGCCAAAAACCAGTGTTGGGAAATTTGACAAAAAAGAGCTTAGGAAATTATTTGCGGAAGGAAAACTGAAGTAATATAAAATAGGATAAAAAAACTGCTGCACAAAGTCGCCCCACTTTGAGCCATCCACCACTTCCTTGACCACAATGGCGGGCCCATTTTTTTAGCTGGTCTGCCGAATATAACTTTCAACCTTAAACTTTTAACTCATAACTAACTCCGATTTCGACTATGCTCACTCTCCAGATGAACATTGAACATTGAACTTTGAACCTTGTACCTAATTCCGCCCACTGCCAACTGCAACTGCCAACTTTATACAAACCTTGAACTTTGAGCTTTGGACTTTCAACTCATCTTGCCATTCAACGGATATTCCTGCGCTTCACCGATTAGGTAAAACCTGATTCCAATAATGGCTTACTTAGAACGTTAGTAACCGACTCTTGGTTGTAGTACTCCCTCCTCTTTACACCACAGAAAACTATCTGGGATTAAATAGACACTAGAATAAATTTAGGTACAATCTAGTGAGCTTGTAGTTTTTGAAATAGAGATATAGTTAATACCGATATCCAATTGTTGGCAGCAATTACCAACTACCTATTTTAGGTGTAATTTTTGTAATGAATAAGCAAAACCACTACTAATAAAAATCAATTTTATGAAAACAGTAAAAATTTACTCATCTATTGCATTAATGCTCACAGTACTTTTCAGTCTGACATCCAACATTGCTATAGCTCAATTAAAAACCCCTAGTTCGGTTGGGAAATATGAAAAAGGAACAATAATCCTTAAAAAAGGGAAAGAAATTGAAGGTTATATTTATATGGATATGTTAAACCCTCAAGAATTTCAAAAAAGGGTTAACCTCATTAATGAAAAAACACATAAGGCCTTCCTTCAAGGGAAAAAAATAAAAAAAGAAATTGAGGTTTATAAAGCCAATGATTTGCAAAGTTTTACGTTAGAAAATGGTCGAAAATTTAAAAAGGCTAAATATGTCAATTTATTAGCCACTAGAAAACAAGACATGTTTCCTAAAAATCTTATGTTAGAAGTTGTTACCGAAGGAAAGGTTACCATATATAAAAAGCATCACCACACTCAAGGTTTTGTTTCATCTTACTTACCTGACCGTACTAAAGTTAATGATGCTGAATATGTTGCATTTCAAGAAAACAATTTTGAGATTCTTTTCCAGAAAGAAGGAGAAGGCGTAAAAAATATGTCTATAATAAACATAAAAGCTCTTGTGGGAGACAATGAAGCCGTTTTAGCTAATTATGTCAAAGATTATTATGGTTTTCAAACTCTATTTACTAACGGTCCTATTTTTGAATCTAGCTTCCAGCTAGATGCTTTGGAAGCTTTCACTAAATTAGTAGAAGATTATAATAAATAACAATAGTTAGAATTTATTACAGTATTAAAAGAGACGACTATAAAAGGTCGTCTCTTCTTGTTTTATGAAATACTGCCTACAACAAACCTCCAATGAAAAAGTTCAGTTCCTTAAAGTTAGAGATTGTTTGTGTTTTTAATTAAACCCCTCTTTTTTGTTAAACTTTGACTTGTTCTGCTCCTATTTTGCAGACTTTCATTTAAAAAAATACCATAGGTACACCATATCATAACCACAGGCTAAACAGATTAAAAAATATTAATTAGCGCGTGGAGATTTAACAAAATAAAAGATTGGCTATATTAGTCATAAAATAGATAAATAGTTAATATCCAATTGTTGTAGGCCATTAAAAAAACAGGATAGAAATACCTAAACGAAATTCTACGATACAATTATCAGTAAAATTCCAATTAAAAGATTTTGAAAACTGGATAATACTACTTTTATCAAATAGTTTAGACTTATACTCATTATGGAAAACATATCTCATACAGTTAATCAAATTCAATACATCACTAATTTTCAAGACTTCGTTTCCGCTTCTTTTCATGGAAAAACTAATGTGATTTGTTGGAACCGTAAACTAGTAGGTGATTTTTCTGAGATTGTTAAACACTTAGAGTTTAATGAGAATATAACCGAACTTCATCCAAATGACCTTCTTGAACTTCAGTTGAGTGAACAGGGGCAGCTTGCTCGTGAAATTCTTTTAAGGGATTTGAAGACCTTGAAAGCTCTTGGTGCATCTCCAACACTTAATCTGTTTAAGTTCTATGATAGAGATGCCATGAATATTGCGTAACAAAAGGCAAATAAGTAGGGAAGTGATATAAAAAGAAATTATGAAAAACCAGCTAATTATGATCGCACAAACCTTCCTGATAATATTTCTAATTCCTTGTCAGGAAAGTATAGCACAAAATGTACCCAAAGGCTTTATTTCACTTTTTGATGGCAAAACATTAAAGGGTTGGAATGCTGCTGATATGAGCTGGTGGAGTGTGGAGAAAGGAGCTATCACAGCAGAAATCAGCAAAGAAAAACCATGCACCGAAAACCAATACCTATTTTCTGAATACGGCCAGATGGCTGACTTTGAACTAAAGCTGAAACACCGTTTAGTGAGCAAACATAATGTGAATGGAGGGTTTCAGTTTCGGAGCGAACATTACGAACAAGCCGATTGCAAGGGATACCAAGTAGACAACAATACGGAAACAGACTGGTTGGTAAGGTTATACGATGAATTCGGAAGACATACATTGTCTTGGCGAGGAGAAAGAACCGTTTTAGACGAAAAAGGTGTAGCTACGAAAACAACATTGCCAGGGGCAAAGGAAAAGGCACACTTTAAACTGGGGCAATGGCACGACTACCACTTAATTTGTAAAGGAAATAAAATTACCCTTTACGTAAATGAAAAACTAGTAGCCGAAGTAATTGATAATGACCGGGAAAATTTCGACCCATCCGGTTTACTGGCTTTGCAACTACATTCCGGGAGACCAATGTTGGTTCAGTTTAAAGACATCTGGTATAAAGAGTTGTAATGCCTCAGGTAATATTAACATATGAGCATTCGAAATATTTTTAATTAATATAAGTTAGTATCCAAAAATGAAAAGAAAAATGATGCTCCCGCTGCTCGATAAAATTGAGAACAGAATGGTTGAGGAAATACTTGTCCTAAAAAATTAAAGTTGGGTAGAAGATAGAAACAATTAACATAATTATAAAAGCTCAACCATTGTTGGGTAACAGGAAAAAGCTCATAATACGGTGTATAGTGCATAGCACCCTCCGATACGCTACGACACCATACACAAACCGTTGTAGGCCATTAAAAAAACAGGATAGAAATACCTAAACGAAATTCTACGATACAATTATCAGTAAAATTCCAATTAAAAGATTTTGAAAACTGGATAATACTACTTTTATCAAATAGTTTAGACTTATACTCATTATGGAAAACATATCTCATACAGTTAATCAAATTCAATACGTCACTAATTTTCAAGACTTTGTTTCCACTTCATTTCATGGAAAAATTAATGCGATTTGTTGGGACCGTAAACTAGTAGGTGATTTTTCTGAGATTGTTAAACAGTTAGAGTTTCATGAGAATATAACCGAACTTCATCCAAATGACCTTCTTGAACTTCAGTTGAGTGAACAGGGGCAGCTTGCTCGTGAAATTCTTTTAAAGGATTTGAAGACCTTGAAAGCTCTTGGTGCATCTCCAACACTTAATCTGATTAAGTTCTATGATAGAGATGATAGCTACCCGTTTTTTCCAACGGATGTTTATTCTTTTCATGTAGATCGATCTCCTATACCTATCGACACCTTTTTATGTACTTACTATGGTGAGTCCAGTGAAATATTGCCAAACTCGCAAGCCAAACAAAAAGTTCTTGTTCCCGAAATACGTGATGAACTTAAAAAAATATATCGTGGGACAGAGGAAGATTTTGAATCATTTTTAAGTGAAAATTTCTTTGATTTACACTATCTGGCGAAGCCTAAGGCACAGCCAATAAAATTAGGTTTAGGCCATTTATACAGATTGGCTATTGAGCACCCTCAAAGTAAAGTCCTCCCTTGTCTTCATCGTGCACCAAAGGAAAAAAGTGGACAGAAAAGATTGTTGTTAATCTGTTAAAGGCAATTAAAATATATACTCATTTTAACTATTATCTAATATTATTGGATTATAAAAACGTCCAACAACAAGGTATAAAAATAATTGCTCAATTTTGGGCTTAACCAAAGGTCGTTGCAAGTTTACTACGTCTGATTTTCCTGTGGAAAATCCTCGCAGGTAAACCCGCAACTAATCTTGAACGAGACCGTAGTAGCCTATTTAAAAATAGTACTCCTGTGAAGTTTACAAATATCATTTTGAAAATCGTCAGGGCCATTTCGATTTTCGTAGTTATCTGGAAAGGAGGGTCAAAGTGAGCACAGCAAACTAAGTGCTCAAAATCGATTCCATTGTGGTTAATTTTATTTTTTACGCAAAGATTTTTTTATACAAAAAACTATAAAATTATTTAGGTTCTACTACCAGTAATTAAAATAATTTTTGCTGATTATTTTTCATTGAATTCCATTTCAAGTTTAGCCTCCAAGTCATCAACTACAAGGTGTCTTCCAATTACTATACCCTTATCATCAATAAGAACATTGTCCGGGACTCCTTTAACATTATAAATTGTAGCCACATCACCCCAAGACCCTTTTTCATTCAAAATATGATCCCAAGGTAAACTATCCTCCTTAATTGCTTTCAACCATTTTTCCTGCGCATGATCCATTGAGACCCCAACAATGTTAAATCCTTTTTCATGAAACTTCTCATATACTTTTTTAAGGGCCGGGTTTGACTCTCTACAAGGGGCACACCAAGATGCCCAAAATTCAATCAAAGTATATTTTTCCCTTAGCTCAGAAATTTTTGTTTTTTGCCCCTTTACATTATTCAGTTCAAAGTCAACATACTTGTCCCCTATTTGTGGGTTTACGTTCAGCTTCAGATATCGAGCTATTTCTTCTCCATAAATGGATGCCTGGGTCTTATCGTTCATCAATTCAAAAAGTTCCGTGAACAATTCCTTGTCCAATCTAAATCGTGATTCATTTAAGGTCCTTGCACTTTCTAAGGAATTAGGAAAATCCCTTAGAAAGGTGTTGGTAATTTCATAAAGTTCTTCTTCTAATGCCCGCATTCTCGAGTAAAGGGTATCTTTTTCCTGATCCGTCAAATTTCCTGTATTTCTCCCCGTCCCTATAATACTATCTAGGCTTTCTATTTTATTTATAATTGGACGTTTTTTAAATTTGTGCAAATTCGCCATTTTCTGAGCTTCGCCCCCTACGATTATTGCTTTCTTCAAACCGTCATCGTTGATTGTAACTGTTGTTTGGGTGTTCTCCAACCAGAAAGACGCCTTTCCCGGCATACCTTTTATTCTGAGCATTGTACTTCTGGGCCGATCAATAGTTCCCGTGAATTTGAACTTTCCATCTTTGATAACGACAGAATCCTTGAAATGGACAGATTCATACCCATATTGAAAAATCTCGCAGATACTATCATTGAAACCTTCAACGGTCCCATGTATTTCATAACCAATATTTTTCTTCTCGTTATTGCAAGAGGCCATTATCAAGAAGACCAAAACAAACAGTGCTTTTTTTATCATAATTCATATTTTATTTTACCTAGAAAACCTAACCATTGGAGCCACCCAAACAACTCCTAAAAATGGAAAAGACGGTTAAAGTAAACCACCTAAAATGAATGAAAGTGAGCATAGCAAACTAAATGCTCAAAATCGATTCCATTGTAGTTAAATTTACTGTTTATTTATTTGTTTCACGCATTGATTCCCCTTTGATATTTATTCTGTAAGCTGTGTGTATGAGTCTATCTAAAATGGCATAAATCAAAACAAAAGAGTAAAATCTATATGAGAGGTTTCGAATCGCAAAAAGAAATCGAGCTAATGGAGGAGGACAAACAAAGGAAAAACATCAAATGTATTCTTCACATACAATAATTCATGAAAGAACTTTCCAAAAATATTACCCTGCAAGGTTTGAATTGTGGTATGAATCAGAAAAGAGAAAAATAAATTAACTGAAGTTGAATATTTAATAGATGGTTGAGCCCATTAAAATAATGGTAACAGAACGCGAAAAAACTGGCTAAAACAAAACCTAAACGTAATACGGACTTTTAGAGCTAAACCGAAAGGTCTGTGTATATTTATGGGGTCGCTAAATTGAAAATTACGTGTTAGTGAAATATTCAATTTTAGCTTTGGACAGAAAAAAGAAAAATCAAAACCCGTTCGTACCAAAAAGGCACTTTCGGGCGGGCAATAAGCTTTAGCTTCGTGCGCGGACCATGCCCAAAAGCTTGGCAGACGGAAACGAAAAGTTTCCTTTCCCCCGCACTAAGCTTATCTAAATCGTTGTGAATCATTTGATTAACCATGAACAGAATACTAAGATTCTCCATAATTTTATTGTTCACAGTCGGTTGTTCAACCAAGAAAAAGGACCCTCCAAAATATAAATCGGAATCTGCTTTTATCGACTCTACGGATTTTAAATTTTTCGGACTAAAAGAATTTGATATCCATAAATGGTACGATGGAGAAGTCAAGTTAAAGGCTCTGACCAAAAACCAGGTAGAAAAATATTATCAATACCGCTTGAGGCCTGATACATCTGATACGACCTACTACCTATTCTACTCCATCCAAAAAAATCTCGATGAGCAAAAAATAATCACCATTATTGACGGAGCAACTGGACGTTTTCCCGATTTGAGAATGTTAACATATGACGAAAATGACAGCCTTATTGGTTTTTACACAGTTGCCGGAATGGGAGGCAGCCCAGATTGGAATTTCAAATATAAAGTAGCTAGCAAGCAGGATACTGACTCCACTTTCCTAAGTACTCGTATTGACGAATATGTAAGCGAGTTTGACACACTTGGCAAAGTGAAAAGGGATTCAACAATCACGAGGTTCAGAATTAATTTAGGGTATATGAAAGGGGTAAATGTGCTTGAAAAAAAGAAATATAAACTAGAATAAAAAACGCCGCACAACAATGGCTATAATTCATTGCGGCCATGTGCCACAAAAAAGATTAAATTTATATAAAGGTTATAAAAAATGATATTACTGAACATATTTGAGACAACCTTACCTTTGACAAATCCTATATTGAAATTTCTATTGATATTGGTAATTATTCTGTTTGCACCAATCATTCTAAACAAAATAAAAATTCCCCATTTACTTGGACTAATTATAGCAGGTGCGGTCATCGGACCTAATGGAATTAATCTAATGGAAAGGGATAGTAGCATAATCCTTTCGGGAACGGCCGGTCTTTTATATATCATGTTTCTTGCAGGTTTGGAAATAGATTTAGCCGACTTTAAGAAAAACAGTAAAAAAAGTTTAGTTTTTGGATTATACACTTTCACAATTCCAATGACTTTTGGAATATTAGCTGGAATTTATGTTTTAGAATTTTCTTTATCAACATCTATTTTATTAGCAAGTATGTTTGCTTCTCATACATTGATTGCTTATCCATTAATTAGTAAAATGGGAGTCGCTAAAAACAGAGCTGTGAACATCACGGTTGGAGGGACAATGATAACAGATACTTTAGCCCTGTTAGTTCTTGCCGTAATTGTGGGAATGACAACGGGGGAAGTAAACACTGAATTTTGGGTGCGATTGTCTTTTTCTATTATCCTTTTTGGATTAATTGTTATGCTAATATTCCCAGTCATTGGTCGTTGGTTTTTCAAAAGGTTTGACGATAATGTTTCTCAATATATTTTTGTTTTAGTAATGGTATATCTAGGTGCAGTTCTTGCTGAAATGGCTGGTATTGAAGCAATTATCGGTGCATTCTTGTCAGGTTTAGCACTAAATAGATTAATTCCACACACATCACCTTTGATGAATCGAATTGAATTTGTTGGGAACGCCATCTTTATTCCTTTCTTCCTTATCGGAGTAGGAATGTTAATTGACTATCGTGCCTTTTTTAAAGATTTTGAAACTTTAAAGGTTGCAACGGTAATGATTGTTGTAGCAACAACATCTAAATTCCTTGCAGCTTGGATAACCCAAAAAACCTATAAATTTTCTATTGACGAACGAAGATTGATATTTGGTTTAAGTAATGCCCAAGCAGCTGCAACATTGGCAGCCGTTTTAATTGGTTACAACATAATTATTGGAGAAACAGAAACAGAACAACCTATCCGATTGCTCAATGAAAGCATTTTAAACGGAACAATCTTAATGATACTATTTACTTGTACCATTGCTTCGTTTGTTGCTCAAAAAGGTGCTAAAAATATAGCACTATTAGAAAGTACAGATAATGCGACAAATGACGAGGAAAATCAAGAAAAAATCTTAATTCCAATTAGTAACATTGATACAACAGACGAACTTATAAATTTGGGTGTAACCATTAAATCAAAAAAAAATAAGAAAGGCTTGTATGCTTTAAGTATTGTAGATAACAGCACGGTAGACGGTTCTGCTGAAAAACGAGCAAAGAAAATTTTAAATAAAGCGGCTGTAACCGCTTCGGCAACAGATAATTTAATACACGAGTTACTTCGTTACGACCTAAATATTGTTAACGGAATTTCAAGTGTAGCCAAGGAACATAAAGTTACAGATTTAATATTAGGATTGCATATTAACAAAGGAATTTCCGACTCTTTTTTAGGGAACTTGACCGAAGGCATTTTGACAAAATGCAATACAACAACATTGATATATAAACCAGCACAACCTTTTGGGACAATAAAAAGACATATTATCATTGTTCCTGAAAATGCTGAAAAAGAAATAGGCTTTCCGTTTTGGTTAATAAAAGTTTGGAACATAGCAAGAAATTCAGGTGCTAAACTTATTTTTTACTTGACACAAGAAACGCTAAAGTTTATAAAAGAAATTCAATCTAAACATCCAATCGAATGTGAATTTGAAGACTTTAATGATTGGAATGACTTCTTAATACTTGCAAGAAACTTTCACAAAGACGACAATCTAATAATTGTTTTAAGTAGAAAAGACAAGCCTTCATTTCACAACAATATGACAAAAATCCCTTCGTATTTAAACAAATATTTTAAAGACACGAGTTACATTTTAATTTATCCGATGCAAGCAGGAGTAACAGATACTTCACAAATTGACTTGAAAAACCCATCATTCATAGAACCTCTTGAAAAACTTGACGAAATTGGAAAAACAATTGCAAAAATATTCAGACGTAAATAAAGCCCAGACGCCCAACAAAGATGTATAAAAATAATAGCGGTGTAATCGCTAAAATGAAAGTAAATAAATATAAATAAGGTCTGTGTTTAATCGAAAAGTAAGTGCATTTTAAATTCGCTACTATTCTTATACTTGACCGTTGGCGGTCATGCAAGGAGCGCAACCAAAAGGATGAATTCGCATCTTTTGTAAAAAACAATAATGAACAATATTCTAAACTTTATTCTCTGGATAATTTTATTCGGACAAATGAGTTGCGAAAAAAATACTGAATTTAAAAATCATCTTGATTCTATTGATTCTTATGAATATTATTCAGAAGAAATCATTCCTGCTGATAAGCAAATAATTTATGGGAAATGGAAAGTATCAGGGTATTTTACAAAATAAGTTACTGAACACTGAATACTGATGACTGTTTACGGACTACCGATTACTGCCTACTGAATACTGATGCTCAGCATCTCACCATTCAATAAGTTCCAGATCGATCGGCTCATCAAAGCCTTTTAACCTCTGAGGGCCGAGGGAGGTAAAGGAAACATCTTTACCTATACAAAGGTCTTTTACCACCTTCGCGCTAATAATCTGACCCGATTTTCCGAAGCTACAGATACGTGCAACCAGATTAACTGTGGAGCCAAATAGGGCATCACCATCCTGTACCGGCTCTCCTGCCCCGATACCAATTCTGGCCTGCAGCAAAATCCCATCCTTACGGGATTCATTATATTTGGATAATTGGCGTTGTATTTCCACCGCACAGACCGATGCCGTATAAGCCGACCTGAAACTTGTCAGGAATCCATCTCCCGCCCTATCCACTTCACGGCCACAATGGTCTACAAGGGCCTTTCTTACCACATTCCTATAGGTATGAACTAGAACAAGTGCCTTGGTATCTCCCAAGGCTTGAGTAATATCTGTGGAACTCACCATATCAATAAACATAATTGCCCTAAATGGACTCTCGGTCATGGGTTTACCGTCCTCCTTTTCAGGGTCGATCACCCGGCCCAGAAATTGGGCTACTGCCGAACCGTCAACTTCAATGATCTGGTTGGGTATAAGACCGTGTGCTTCTTTATGCATCCCGCGAACGGCAGCTGCTGATGGGGCTTCTACGAGACAAAAAGCCATGCCCTTTTCTTCATCATGCCAATAGGTCAGTGCCTTGCAATGATGCCTCGATTGAATTTTCATATCTTCATGATGCGCTTTTGCAACCTCTTCAGGAGTGGCCCCTTCAATATAATGTCTGTCCATAAATAGTGGCATAATTTCTATGTTTTAGGATGGGGAAGGTAAATTAGTAAAAGTACAGGTATAACGACTTGTCATTGGTCATATTACCATGGGCACCAGCCTTCTAAAGATACCAAATTATTGGTTATAAAAATTGGAAAAGGAGCAAATCATTGGAAGTGGCCGTTAAATATGGTGGGCAAGGGCATTCTAGTAAAGATTTTAGTATTAGTTACTAGAGCGCTGGGCAATAAGAGAAGCATCCAGAGCGCTGCGCTGCTAGAACCTAGAAACTTGACTATCTTTTGTCTTTTGTCTTTTGTCTTTCTCTTTGCTCCTGACCACTGCCAACTGACTACTGAATACTGTTTACTAATCACTGTTCATTGCTAACTGACTACAGGCTACTGTCAATTGTTTCCCCTGCTGGCGCGAGGGTCTCGCTCGTGCCACAACAGTCACTTGTTCAGAGTAAATGGGGTTACTTATAATATAGTACGATTGTTTTTTCTCTATATCTTTAGCCTAACCGTAGTTGGCTTAGTGTAATTTTAATACGCCCTCCGGCATATACTTTAGGTCGTCATCCCTAATGGCAATGTAACACAATAGGAAGGCACGAGCAAGATGCTCGCGCCAGCGACGGGAAAAACAACGTATACAAGATGGGTGCAATAGATAAAGTAAAAACGAGTGAACAGAACCGTAATTCTATCATTACTATTAATAAGCGGATTCATTTCCTGTAAAAATTATGAAAAGGAAATTGACAAATTGGGAATTGCTAAAAAATATTATAAGGCTTTAGATTATTCTGATAATTCAGAAATAGCACTTTTGTTGACAGATAGCCTTGTGACAAAGGAAACCGAATATGACTATGAACAGACATTTTCTCTAAAAGAATATATGGAATGGTTGAAATGGGATTCTGTATTTGACCCAACATACGAAATCCTTCAAATAGAGCAAGAGGATGAAATTGTCAAAGCGAAAATTTCAAAAATCGACAAAAGAATTTCATTTCTTCATGAAGAGCCGATTGTCACTAATCAAGTTATCCGATTTGATAATGATAAAATTATCAGTATTGAAACAACAGAATACGTTATTTTCAATGATTCTACATTTGTTAAAAACAGAGATGGAATAGTAAGCTGGATTGACGAAAATCATCCTGAATTCAATGGATTCATACACGACCAAACAGAAATTGGAGGAATGAAATACTTAAAAGCAATTGAACTGTATAACAACAAAAAATAACATGCTTCAACACCATATCCCATAAAAAACACTTATCCTTCCAGATAATTTTTACGCCATTAAAGTAAGTCTATTATCATCCCATAATTTTAATTTTAGGGGGTTGTATTGTTAGCCCATAAAAAAATAATATATTCATGAAAAAAACTATGTACAAATACTTTGTCCTTTTTTTTGTTACATGTCTTTTGTCCTGTAAATCCAATACCAAAAATGAAAAAATTGATAGTGTCCATACAGCGACCACAGTTTCCAATGACATAAAACAGGAAGTAATCCAGGATGCCAAAGAATGGCTGGGATTGATTTATGACAATAATTATTCCCAAAGTTGGGATAATGCGGCATCCCTTTTTCAACAAGCGGTTACAAAAGAACAATGGACGCAACAGTTAAGTGGTATTGTGCCTCCCTTGGGAAAGGTGATCAGTAGGGACGTAATTTCATCGGAATATCATACAGCACTACCAGGAACGCCCGATGGCGAATACATTGTAATTCAATTTAAAACCTCCTTTGAAAATAAAAACGAAAGCATAGAAACCGTTACCCAAATGAAAGATGTGGACCAATGGAAGGTATCTGGGTATTTTATAAAATAAGTTCTACGCCGATCCATCTGCGACTCGAAAAAATAAAGCATCTTCTTGGTGCGGTTCGTTAAAATGCACCTTTACCAGTAAATCCTAAATAGATAATGAACGAAATAATTACTTTAAGGAATAGCCCAAAATTGGATATTAGACTTGAAAAGGATATGTTTGAGATAATTGACCAGATAACTCCAAAAAATAATGGCAGCTATGCCTATGGCAGTCTAATGTCCGTCCAATTAAAGAAAGGATGGTTGCTTTCCCTGCTAAGTTATATTCCATTTTTTTGGACAGTCCCCTTTGAACCGGGATTTAGAAACAGGACGCATCTTAATATAAAACTGGGCGAACAGACGCTAAGAATATGGTTGGTGGGTTCGGACATGGAAAAAGCGGCCAGTTTTAAACGGGAATTGAACGATAAAAAAATATTACACTAGGTCGTCAGACCTTGGGCGTTCACCCGTAACTTCACTTTTAAAAAAAGGGAACCAGCTTTCGCCTGTTCCCTTTTCCATATTTTATAAATTTACTTTCTATGCCGGCATATCGGGTAATTTCCAACCATCCCTATAGGTATGCTTAACCAATTCGGCAGCAAACTCACCAGCAGAATAGGGTTCGGTCCATTCTTTTTCGAATTTAGGACGTCCATCCCTCATCACAAAATTATCCCTAATAACGGTCTTAATAGTTTCATCGTTTCCAATATTGGTGAAGCGCATATTCTCACCATCCCATTCCAAAATTTTATTAAGGTCTTGTAAGCGAACTGCCAGAACGCCCATAACTACCATTTCGTTAAAAGGACCCGCCTCGGCAAAATCGGAGGTACAAGGTTTACGATTCTCTGCATTTTCCTTACAGGCTCTTACCCAATCCATCTCATGTGCTCCCCTGTTCCATTCGAGGCCTATTTCCTTCTCTACCCTACGTTCCGTCTCAACTACCTTCGGGAGGTCTCTGCCTAAAATTTCTGGTTCTACACCATAACATCCTGCATGTATTATTCCTTTGGTACCATAAAAGAAGGTGCCTCCACCCGATTTGTTGGGGTTCTTACCGCTTGGCCAGTTTTTTGGTAAGTTGGGTTTAATACCTCCATCAAACCAAGAAATATCCACCTCCGGCAGTTTTATCTTCCCTACCCTACCCCGTTGTGGGAAGGTGAGTTGAACTGACTGGGCCGTTGGGGCGGAATCCTTTAAAAGTAAGGATGAGCTTCCTTGTACTTTTGTGGGGTATCCTAATTTTAAAGCTTCAAATACGGGATGAAGAATATGACATGCCATATCCCCAAGAGCCCCAGTACCATAATTCCACCACCCTCTCCAATTCCATGGATGGTACACCTGATTATAAGGTATTAGTTCTGCAGGACCGGTAAACAAGTCCCAATCCAAAGTATCCGGTACCCATTGTCCCTGTGTTGGGGGATTCACTCCCTGAGGCCATATGGGTCTATTGGTAAAGGATTCCACTTTTGTTATATCACCAATGGCACCACTCCATATTAATTCACAGGTCTTGGCCACTCCTTCTCCGGAGGCACCTTGATTGCCCATTTGAGTGGCCACATTATATTTCTTGGCCAGCTTCGTCAACAGTCTGGATTCGTAAACTGAGTGTGTAAGTGGCTTTTGTACATAGACATGTTTTCCGCGAATCATGGCTTCAGCCGCCACAATGGCGTGGGTATGATCGGCAGTGGCCACCAAAACTGCATCAAATTCATCGCCCATCTCATCGAACATCACCCTAAAATCCTTGTATTTTTTCGCCTTTGGAAAGTAATCAAAACAATCCTTTGCATATTTCCAATCCACATCACAAAGGCCTACTATATTTTCACTCTCTAAATTTTTCAGGTTACCAAACCCCATGCTTCCAACACCTACTCCAACAATATTTAATTTATCACTGGGTGCTTTATGTCCCAGTCCCGAAATTACGTTACTTGGGAGAATGGTAATTCCGGCAGCAGCAACTCCTGTTTTACTTATAAAGGATCTTCGTGTTATTGGTAGGGGTTTGTTTGGTTCTTTTTTCATTGTAATGATTGTTTTTATTCCGTTTCTAAATTTCTAGTATGTATTAATCGCACTCTAAATTCGGAAAAAAATTGGTCTTTATAGAAGAATATGAAAAATTTGTCATTAAAATAATATGAATTTTGCTTAGTTTAAGCCCAAATATTTTAGACCTACCATGCCGAAAGCACTATACTGCGTTTATGTTATTGAATTATCCAAACGTGTATTTACTGAAAATGCAAAGTTTAGAGCTGCCAATCCTCAATTTAATGGTGTATTGGAATGTCTCTATGTAGGAATGACCTCTAAGACACCCAAGGAACGTTTTGAACAACATAAATCGGGATATAGAAATAAAAAAGGGCATAAATTGTCATCCAACATAGTTGAAAAATACGGGCTGTATTTAAGGCCCAGTTTATACAACCATATCGATCCCGTAATGACTAGGACTGAGGCATTGGAAATAGAGGAGGGATTGGCCTTAGAGTTAAGACGGGAGCGCTATGCCGTGTGGTATAATTGAGCAGGTATAGACACTGGACAAAATTTCCTAAATTTAACCAAGTCATAATTTTTCATGAAAAAAAATATTGTTTGCCTTTTTACACTTTTCATAGTCTTAAATAGCTATTCCCAAATCCTAAAACAAAAAATACCCGATAAACTGGTAGCGCTCACATTTGATGATGCTCCAGCAAGTCATTATACTGTAGTGGCACCTTTATTACAAGAATTTGGTTTTGGGGCTACTTTTTTTGTGTGTGAGTTTCCTCCTAATTCTAAGGACAGTACCTTATACATGAATTGGCGACAGATCAAGGCCTTGGACAAAATGGGTTTTGAAGTTGCCAATCATACCCATACCCATGCCAATGTAAGTAAACTCTCCCGACCAGAATTCAATGCTGAGTTGGAATACATTGAAAATAAATGCGACTCCTTAGAAATTGCCAAACCACGAAACTTTGCTTATCCGGGATACGGTCTAAATGCCAATACTCTTGAATTTCTTCAAAAAAAAGAATACGCCTTTGCAAGAGCCGGTGGTAGTAGGGCCTATGACCCCTTAGTTGACCATCCTTATCTCCTCCCCAGTTGGGCTACCAATGCTGGAAACAAAAGTGAAATATTGGCCGCCCTAACCCAAGCCCAAAAGGGAAAGGTTGTGGTGCTTACGCTTCACGGTGTGCCAGATATTGAGCACCCTTGGGTCAACACACCACCCGAACTATTTCGGGAATATCTTCAGTATTTATCAGATCACAATTTCAAGGTGATTTCACTTAAGGATTTGGAAATCTATATTAATGTGGATGAAGCCAAGAGAACCATAGTCCCCGATTTGAAAAAGAAACTTAGAAATTAAATTCAAAATTCATGAAACAACTTTTGCCGCTTGTACTTTTATTGGTTTCCATTCATTCAGAAGCTCAACAAACTATAGACCTGTATACATCAACAATTCCAAATAGCAAGCCTAGTGCTACCAAAGAAATTGAATTGGAAAAGGACGGGCAGTTTTTTGGATACCAAAATGTCTCCCGACCAAGCTTAAAAATTTATCTTCCCGAAGCAAAAATCGCAACAGGAACAGCCGTAATTATTTGCCCAGGTGGCGGATATGGCATGGAAAGTTTTAAGTTGGAAGGTATCCAAATTGCCGAAGCTTTTTTGAAAAAGGGCGTTGCCGCTTTTGTTTTAAAATACCGTTTGCCAAGTGATTCAATTATGATCGATAAAAGTATTGGGCCATTACAAGATGCACAGCAAGCCATGAAAATAGTGCGTCAACGAGCCGCAGAATGGCACTTGGATGCGGAGAAAATAGGGATTATGGGGTTTTCGGCAGGTGGACATTTAGCGTCAACTGTGGGAACACATTTTAGCAAGTCCTATATTTCCAATATGGAGGGTATTAGTTTAAGGCCCAGTTTTATGATTTTAATTTATCCCGTAATCAGTATGAAAGACCTCTTGACCCACAAAGGTTCCCGCGAAAATTTACTTGGGAAATCCGCTACAGAGGAACAAATTTTAAATTTTTCAAATGAATTACACGTCAACGCCAAAACCCCGCCCACTTGGTTGACCCATACTGGTGATGACACCGTTGTTCCCGTGGAAAATAGTATTCGCTTCTACCAAGAATTAATAAGGCATGGGGTTCCTTCAGAAATGCACTTATATCCAAAAGGCAATCATGGTTTTGTTTTAAGTTTTCCTACCGAGGAATGGATGCAGCCGCTGTTTTCCTGGATGGAGAAAAGCGGGATAAACACCCTATAGTCCCCAATTTAACCGCCAAACCTAAAATAAGCCCACCATGCACAATTTTGCTACCAAAATAATTATCTTTTGTCTAATATGTCTTAACGGAATATTTGCCCATTCACAGGAAGTACTATTTAAAAATGTAGTTATCGTCACCGGGAATTCTGCAAGCCACGTAGAGCATAATATAGCAGATTTATTAAAGGAAAGATTGCAGGAAATCCCAATCATTCAAGTTAGTCTGCAGCAGGAAACAAAAGAACTACAGTACACTCCTGGCGAATTGCAAATTCTTTTGGGCTCCCCTGAACACCATTCCTTGCTGAACGCTCAATTTAAGACATTGAGGATTCCAAAACTATCCACTTTGGCCCCAGGTCAAGAAGGGTTTCTATTAAAAACTGTTGCTGGTCCCAAGAGTTTAATTTTAATTGCCGCTGGTTTGGATGAACGGGGTTGTCTATATGCCGTTGGGGAAATATTGAGGCAATTGAAATATAAAGAAGGCCAACTGGCCCTTCCCAACAATTTAAACATTAGGACGGCTCCTGCCTTCGAAATCCGGGGTACACAAATTGGACAAAGTAGTGTTGCCAAAAAATTGGCACAGGTAAGGGACTGGACCGAGGAGGAAACAGAACGGGCGTTAATGGACTATGCGCTCGCAGGGGCCAATATCTTTCCTGCTAAAGATAGCGCTATGTACAATTTTATAAAATCATTTGGTTTAATGACACAGACCAAATTTGGTGCCAATACCGCAGGGGCCGAAGTGCCGATAGAATGGAATGCCTTCGAATCTATTGGCCGTTCAGGATATGTCTGTCTTTCAGTTCCTGAGGCCAGGGATTATATGCTACAGAAATGTAACGAGCATTTTAAGGATAGCCAATTCTATGATCTTATTGAATTCTACGGTGGTGATGGAGGCGGCTGTGAATGTGACAAATGCAATCCCTATGGGCTTACTTTCATAAAATTGGTTGAGGAAATGGCGACAATAATCCATAAATACCATCCTGAAAGTCGCATCTATTTTACCAATCAAAAATTTGACAATGAAGACGATAATGCCATATTCAAATATTTACAGGAAAAACCAAGATCTTGGCTGTGGGCATGGGGCTATGGTCCGGGTTCGGATGCTACAACCTGGCAACCCGGTCATCGGCAAACCCACCGAATGGATCTTTTTGAATATCCTGGATTTGGGCCCTACGGATTGTATCCCAAAGAAATAATCCATCAAATCCCTTCTCGGCACAAGCTAATCTATTACAATGAAATTACACATTGGAAATATGCCCAACATGCCTATATCCAAATGTATCCTAGGGCTGATCGCAATGGAGATCTTCCTCCTCATTGGAGTCATGAAATATACAATAGGCGGCCAGATCAGTTCTTAACTATGGTATATAATCGACTTACTTTTTTTGCATGGCCCGAATATTACCACAGGGTTTTTAATGATTTAATGCGATATGGCAATGGGGACATAACGCATTCCAGTGGACACCATGATCATTTTAACCAATGGATGTGGCAACGATTATTATGGTCTCCGAGGACAACTATTGATGAAGTCCTTACAGAATATTGTCAGACCTGGTTTGGACACGCAGCGGCCCCTTTCATGGCCAAAGCAATTTTACAATTGGAAAAAAACCTGGAAGAAATTGAGGCGCAACCCCTTGACCAAAAACAGGGAATAGATGAGTATTACCAGCTTGTTCAACAAGCCGGGAAAGTGATGCCCCCTGAAATTATGAAAACCAATTGGCTATGGCGAATGTATATGCAAAAAGGTGCACTGGACAAGTACGTGAAACTCAATGTTATTCAACAAAAGAAATTGGAGCGCGAAATCGAAAATGATGTTGCAGTCTATTTAAAGAACGACCGGGCTATAACACTAAAAGATATTTTATACAAAACACAGCTTCCCGAAGAGACTATGGAAATGGCTACCTTACGCGGGGAGGCCAAACAATTGGGAGAAGAGAGCAATACTATTTATGGCCAAAGAAACGATGGTTATTTTAACCTTAATCATGACTATATTGGGTTGGGATGGCTCCAGCGACAGCTGACAAGAGCTCAAAATACAAATCAAAAAAAGGCCTTTGATCTTTTAAAAATGATCGTAGATTATTGCAATCCTGGTGAAGGCGGGTATTATGACAACCTAGGTACCGGCAATGCCGCTCCAAACGTAGTAAGTGGCTACCCTTATGACCATGGACAACCCTACGTTTCCCAAATGTTATCAGAAGAAAACAGGCCAAGCCAACGCTCCATGCACTTCACCCAAAATGAAGACCAAGGGGTAAGTCTTTTTTACACAGACCTAGACCCCAAGGCCTCCTATTCCGTTAGGTTTACCTTTGTTCGCCCTTGGTTCCAAGAGCGCTACGCATCCAGGATGAATCAAAAATCGCAAAAAATATATGCCGATGACCTAGTATTGGCGGAGGATGTTGGGTTACCCCTGCAAATGAGCGATTTTTTTACGTATCGCATTCCTAAATCAGCAACAAGGGACGGAGAATTGACAATTAGTTTGGAACGTGCCCTCGATGTGGCCCGTGGTGACCACATTAGTGTAGAACAATGGCGCAATTCTGGTGGCTGGGGCACCATGGTTTCGGAAGTATGGTTGCTTAAAAACTAAGAAGCAGGGCTGTCTCCAAGAGACATTGTTATATAGACAAAAGTTGGCTAATTAGATAAGTTTTAAACCACGACCCACTGGGTGAAAATCTATTTATAGAAAATTAAAACAGCATCCAAAAGCCATTTTATCTATCAATTGTTCAAGGGATTTCACTATATTTCAATGCAAAACACCAAGGCTCCTACCCTCCCCTCAACAAGCGGAATCCATTATGGAAAGGCATCTGGTGGTCCAAAAAGTTGAAATGGAAACACTAAGTAAAATATTGGATTTTAATCTAATCAGTATTGGCGATTATAAGATCAAAGTGTACTCTTTGGTGGTCATACTTTTAATATCCCTTGTCACCAAGGTGATATTACGTCTAATAAAAAAAGCGCTATATCGCAAAAACAAAGGGGCTAATTTTGATACGGCCAATACCTATGCGCTTTATCAAATTATTAAATATGTGATTTGGATTATTGCCATAGGATTAATTTTGGAATCCGTCGGCATTAAGTTTACCCTATTATTAGCGGGTTCAGCTGCCCTGTTGGTAGGGGTCGGTTTGGGTTTACAGCAAACTTTTAACGATATTATTTCTGGTATAATATTGCTTTCTGAAAAGTCGATCAGAATAAACGACATTCTCGAAATAGATGGTGATATTGTCGAAATTCAAGAAATTGGCTTGCGAACTTCCAGGGGATTGAACAGGAACGACATTTCGATAATTATCCCTAACTCATTGATTACCACCAACAAAGTTATTAATTGGAGCCACCAGAAAAAAAAGACTCGGTTTAGGATCAACGTCGGCGTAGCTTATGGAAGCGATGTTGACTTGGTTATAAAAATATTGGAAGAAAGTGTATTGGAGCATCCCGATTTTAAAGATGGTAAAACAATAGAGGGACGTTTCATGAATTTCGGAAACTCCTCCTTGGATTTTGAGGTACTTTTCTTTAGTGAAAATGTGTTTAGAATTGAAAAGGTAAAAAGTGACATCAGAAAAATTATTAATCGGAAATTCAGTGAAAACAAAATCGTTATACCATTTCCCCAAATGGACGTGCACTTTAAGTCGGGCAATCCTGAAGTATTAAGAACGAAAAAATAAATAAAAACGGCCCATATCATGGGCTTATACAACAAAAAGCTAGGTGATCAACAAAAATATAAATATGGCAAGATTTCTGAAAAAATCCAAAGAAGAAATTGGAGTTTCACCGGATGATCTCATCTTTCGAGGGGAACAGAAAATTAATGAAGTTCAACTTCGAATAATCGATTTTGATGCCAATAGTCTAGCTGAAGAGACGATTAAGACGGTAAAGGAGGTCATAAAATATCAAGAAAAGGACACGGTCACCTGGTTTAATATCGATGGCCTGCACAATACAGGTATAATTGAAGGAATTGCCAATGAATTCAACTTTGACAAACTTGTTTTAGCCGATGTAATGAATACCCAGGCTAGGCCAACGATCAAAGAATACGACAATTGCATTTTTATATCCATAAAAATGTTGCAGCAACAACCCAACTCGGATATTATAAATGTTGAAAACCTTAGTCTAATATTGACCGAATCGGTCCTAATTTCCTTTCAGGAAACTAAAGGGGATGTCTTTGAACCTGTTCGTGAGCGCATTAGAAAACAGAAAAGAAGAATTAGAACTGGCGGTACGGATTACCTGTTATTTGCATTGCTGGACATTGTTATAGATAATTACATTTACATCATTAGCGTATTGGGAGAAAAAATTGAAACCCTTGAAGAAAATCTTCTTCTTAACCCAAGGCAAGAGATCATAGGGGAAATTAATTCATATAAACGGGAATTGAATTTCCTGAGAAAAAGTATTAAACCTGCCAAAGAAGTTATTCTGAGCCTTGCTAAAATGGAATCGGATTATATTACAGAAAGTACTGAAATCCATTTTAAGGAACTTCAAGACAATATAAACCATGCTAGTGATTCTTCAGACAGTTATAGGGAAATCCTTTCTGACCAGTTAAACATCTATCACACCACCATAAGTAGCAAGCTAAACGATATTATGAAATTCTTGACCGTGTTTTCAGTGATTTTTATTCCGTTGACCTTTATTGCCGGAATTTATGGGACCAACTTTGATGAAGTTCCAGAACTTCATTATAAGTATAGCTATTACATCATGTGGGGCGTTATGATTCTCATTGTCCTTGGAATGTTGATCTATTTTAGAAAGAAGAAATGGCTCTAAAAACAGAATAAAATACTTAGGCATTTACACATAGCATTTGGTACCTCAAAAATTTTATAAACTAGAACCCATCGTGATTCTCAACTGTTCTAAAACCCTTTTTCATTTCCACAAAAACAAAGGCATGTATCTAATCAAGGCTCTATTCCTCGGTTTTATAGGTGCAACTCTTAGCTTTTGCAATAGACCCAAAACAGTTGAGATTCCTGATGAACACCGATTTAGAAAAATTGTGCTTACTGAAGAGACTATGGATCCCACGGCCTTAGCGGTTGCCTATAACGGCAAAGTGTATTTTTCAGAGGACATAGGCTCCATAAAAGTTTATAATCCCAATTCAAAATCGGTGTCTATCGTTGGAGAATTAAAAGTATTTAGCTGCGGTGAGGAAGGATTGATCGGTATGACCCTAGACCCCGATTTTGAGATCAATGGTTGGATATACGTAAACCGCACCATGTCCAATTTTATGGACATGCCATGCGGGGAAGTCTATGAAAATCCCGAAATTCGGTTTGAAGACCCCACCTCCTATCAGGTAATATCGCGCTTCACGGTGGTCAATGACACCTTGGATACCTCCTCAGAGAAAGTACTGCTCAAAGCCCCCAACCAGCACATGAGACATATTGGTGGTTCCCTAGCTTTTGATGGTGACAGAAATTTATATATTTCCATTGGCGAAAACACACATCCTGGTTTCCTTAATCCCTATGCCCCCTTGGACGAACGTCCGGGAAGAAAGAATTATGACACTCAGAGAACAGCTGCCAATACCATGGATTATAGGGGTAAAATACTGCGCATCCACCCAGAAGATGACGGTACCTATTCCATACCTGATGGAAATCTATTTGAAAAAAACGATACCCTAGCCCTCCCGGAAATTTATGTTATGGGTTGTAGAAACCCTTTTAGGATTTCGGTGGATAGAGAAACAAATACATTGTATTGGGGAGAGGTAGGTCCAGATGCCTATGCAGATATTCCAAGAGGGCCCAAAGGATATGACGAAATAAATTCCACCACTGAAGGGGGATTTTTCGGTTGGCCCTATTTCATCGCCGATAATAAAGCCTATGCTAGATATGATTATGATTTAGAAAAGGCAGGTGACCCTTTTGAAGTGAATAAACCTGAAAATAGGTCGCCTAACAATACCGGAAAGAAAATACTTCCGCCAGCCAAGCCTGCATTTATATGGTATCCCTATGCGGCCTCCGAGGAATTTCCTGAATTGGGTGAAGGTGGTAGAACGGCCATGGCAGGTCCAGTATATCATTACACTAACAAAAATAATTCGGATATAAAATTTCCTCCCTATTTTGATAAGGCCTTATTTATTTACGATTGGATGCGTGGATGGATAAAAGTAGTAAGGACAGATAATAACGGCGAACTTATAAAAATCGAGGATTTTATGCCCTCTACCCGATTCGTAAGCCCTATCGACATGCAATTTGGTCCAGATGGCTCCTTATATGTTATGGAATTTGGCACCACTTGGGGAGCAAATCCAGATGCCCGACTTATTAAAATTGAATACATCCCGGGCAATAGGCCCCCACATGTTGAAATCACAGCCAGCAAAACCGTGGGCACCACTCCCCTATCCATCAACTTTAACAGCGAAGGCACTGTAGACTATGACAAGGATGATAGCCTTAAGTACGAGTGGAAATTTAATTCCAATGAAGTTCAATCCTCAGATCGAAATCCAAGTTTTATTTTTGAAAATCCAGGTATTTACAATGTTTCCCTTACAGTAACGGATAATGAAGGAGCCACAACCACTTCTGAATTACAAATAAAAGCAGGCAATGACGCCCCACAGCTTTCAATTGTTATGCCTACCCATGGTAGTTTTTATTGGGATAAGGATGAAATACCATATAGCATCTACTTAACGGACACAGAGGATGGCAGCTTAAAAAATGGGGATATAGACCCTTCAAAAGTACAAGTGAGCCTGGAATGGATGACCGGAAACTATACTTTGGAACCATCCACCAACGGTATGGGAACATTAAAAAGTCAGGGTGAAAAATTAATTGGCGAAAGCGATTGTAGAAGCTGCCATAAGGTAAATGAACGGGCTATAGGCCCTTCATTTATAGAGGTGGCCAAAAAATATAAGAGCGAGCTGGACGCCACGGACTATATAGCTAAAAAAATAATTTCGGGTGGAAGTGGGGTTTGGGGGGATATAAGTATGAGTGCCCATCCCTTGTTTTCCGAAGCCGATGCAAGTAGAATGGCCGACTATATTTTATCTTTGGCTACCGAAAACAAGAACCTAAAAGAGATGGGAATAGAAGGTACTATTAAAATTCCCAGCACCAATAAGACCGAGGATAGAACTTTTGTTCTAAAAGCCACTTATATGGATCAAGGAGCCTCTGGGATGGAACCCATTGCGGTATCGGCTATACGAATGCTTCAACCGCCAATATTGGAAGCAGAGAACTTTTCAACTCAGCGTGATGCCTTAAGCGAAGTAGGTGATAATGGCGTGTACCTGGGTTTTGCATCGACCTATATATCCTTTAAAAATATAGATTTAACGGCCGTTGATTCCGTTACCTTTGGGTATAGTTATAAGGGGCCGGAATGTTTTATCACTATCAAAACGAGTTCCCCGGATGGAGAGGTCATTGGTAAAGCTCGGTTTACCAAGAAACCGGAATCCAAAAATTTGAATGAACTGACTATTCCTATTAAAGAAACCTCTGGATTACGGGAGATTTTCTTTCTTCACGATAAAGCACCCGATATTCATGAAGAAATCTATCTGGATTGGATTAGCTTCCACAGAAGGGAGTAAAATAATTCAATCTACTACAAAGGCTTAACGCGAATATTCCTCCATTTAACATGCAGTGGTTTTTCACTGTCCGTGGCATGCACTTGCAGGCCAATGAAGCCCGTAGGAGTCATAGAATCTACATAATCCGCAGCGGGTACACCATTGACCCAAGTTTTGATTGAAGGACCATCGGCCACTACTTTAAAAGAATTCCATTCCACGAGTTTAAATGCTTTTTTAGCAGCAGGATTATCACTTAAATCGTGTACCCAACCACGCCTGCCTTCATCGTATATACCGCCGCTACGTGCTGTGGTATCCAAATCTATTTCCACCTGATAACCATGAACCAATCCATTATAAAAATCGGGCAGACTATTACTTCTGATCTGCACGCCAGAATTATGGTAATTGTTCGGGGCAGGATCCATGAGCACTTCGTATTCCAAAATAAAATTATCATAGAATTTATTGGTTACCAAAAAAGTATTGCTCGTATCGGTTACCGGAGCAGTAGTACCCACAATCATATCCCCTTCAACATGATAGGTAGCATCGCCTCCAAGTTTTTTCCACCCGTCCAGAGTCTTTCCATTGAACGGATATTCCCAATCGCCATCTTGGGAGCTTGTTAATGCTACATCATCAGTCTGGTCTGCCTTAGTATCAGCCGATTTACGGTTTCCACAATTGGATAATAACAGCGCAAAAAGTCCGAGGCAAAAAAGCGGTTTAAGGTAATTCATGGTACATGTTTAAAATGAGGTTCGTCTATTTATTTTCAAATCCGTAATATTATCCTTTTTTGAAAAATTTATACCCTTAAATGTAATAAAATCAATTAATTAAACCTTGGAGCTACCTTAAAAAACACCCGCTGTTCAAAGATTGATTTGGTCAGCCCATAGTTTCCTTTACAAAATAGGACCGCTCTAATAAAACCAGATCGAAATTCCATACTTTTAACAAAACCATTCTTCGTTAGTGAATATGATCAACAAAAAATTACTCCTCCCGCTTATTTCCATCTTCCTAGTTTATTCCAATCAAATATTAAGTCAGGATGTTTTGGACCTAGGGAATAAAAGGGAATTGTTTTTAGATGAATATCTATTGGACACCGTAGTGGGTCTGGAGTTGCAATTAAATGCTCTCCAAGAAGTTAAAAGTACTAATATCCCTAATGGCTATTATCAAACTATAATTAAAACAGACAGTCTCTACCGAATATATTTTAGAGATAATTTAAGTTTTTGGAAAGGGGAGCATTATGATGGAAATCCTGGGGAAATAACCAAGAGTGTAATTAGCAGAGATGGTTATCATTGGCAGGAGGAAGCCACACTTTTAAATGACAGCATTGATAACTTTATATTTTACGACCCGCCCTTTAGTCACAATTTCACCCCTTTCAAGGATTTAAACCCGAATACGCAATATAAATACAAAGCCTTGTCCGGAACCAATGATACCGATGGCCTATTTTACTTTGTTTCCAATGATGGAATAAAATTTAAAAAATATAGGAATGAACCTGTAATTAAACACGATGCTGCCTACTATGAATTTGATTCACAGAATATTGCGTTTTGGTCCCAACATGAAAACCAATACGTTTGTTACTTTAGAAGGCTCATCAATGGTTTAAGATCATTTTCAAGAACCACTTCAAAAGATTTTGAGAATTGGAGCAAACCTATCAACATTTTTCCAAATCTGGAGGGAGAGCATTTATATACCTCCGGCATTCAGCCTTATTTTAGGGCACCCCATATTTATATAGGTTTGTCAACACGGTTTTTCCCTAAAAACGGCAATTCTACGGATATTGTTCTTATAAGCTCCAGAGATGGCGTTAAATTTGACAGGACCTTCCCTGAAGCCATTATACGGCCTGGACTTAAAACGGAAAGATGGGGAAATAGATCCAATTATATTACCTTAAACCTTGTTCCTTTGGACGAAAACTATATGGGGATCTATGCACGCAATACCTTGTTTAAAATTAGAATGGATGGATTTTCTTCCATAAAATCTAAATCCAAGGAAGGTTTTTTTGTTACCAAAGCCTTTACATTTAATGGGGTGCATATGGAAATAAATTATTCCACTAGTGCTGGCGGTTATATCCATATAGAAATCCTTGATGAAAATAATAACCCCCTCTTAAATGGCAATAAGTATAGCTCGGAAAAAATAATAGGTGATAAAATTGAGGGAAGGGTTAGCTGGATAAATTCTTCGAATCTTAGCCCTATTAAAAATAAAACCATTAAACTGCGCGTAACCATGAAGGAAGCTGATTTATATTCCTTTAAATTCAATGATTAAATTCGGGAGTAGGCAAAACGGTATATCTTTATTCAAAAAGTATAACAATCCTTAAAAGTTAGGCTGATCCAAAAAATCCAATCCAAAATCCATACTATGGAAATAAACAATACTACCAAATATTATCTTTTATTTCTAATTGGGATAATGCTCATTAGTTGTAATGAGGAACCCAAAAAGAAAATAACGCAAACAAATAACGGAGAGTTGGTATTTAATTCTTCTAACAAAGAATTGGATAAGGCTTTCAGCTGGGCCAAAAACAAAGCCCTGTCTTATGCTCATGACAACTCCGATCCCGTTGGGTATTGGTATGAAGCTGCACTACCTGACCGTGAAGCATTTTGCATGCGAGACGTTTCGCATCAGGCCATTGGGGCAGAAATCTTGGGATTGGGAGAACACAATTACAATATGTTCCTGAAATTCGCCCAAAACATAAATAAGGAAAAGGATTATTGTAGCTATTGGGAAATTAATAGATATAATAAACCTGCGCCAGTAGACTATGAAAATGATCAAGATTTTTGGTATAATCTGCCTGCCAACTTCGATGTAACCTATAACGCCTACCGTCTTTATAAATGGACTGGAAACAAGGAATACTTAAATAACCCCGATCTAATTAATTTTTATGAACTGAGCCTTAATGAATATTTGGACCATTGGGAATTGGGTTCTAGCGAAACCTTAAGTCGGAGTCGCTCTATACATTCCCCCGAGAATCCAGAAAAAAGCAGGTTTGCAAACAAACGTGGGATACCCACATACAACGAAGGTGGGCAAGGAGAAACTTTACTTGGTATAGATATGACCGCCTCCATTGTAGCCGCTTATAAAGCCTATTCGGAGATGTTGGCCCTTAGAGACGATTTGCCGCAATCTTTAAAGTATGCCGAAAAGGCCCAACAAGAACAGGAATTCTTGGATGAATTTTGGTGGGATACCGAAAAACAAGCGTTCCGTTCCATTATGTATGGGGATGGGAACTTCGACTATTTTATGGTAGGGGAAAATCAGGCTTTTCTGCATTATCTATTCTATTTTGATGCCATTCAGGACGATTCTAAAATTCAGGATTTGGTAGGGAAATACGAGGCAAACTTTGGTAAATTAATTGTTGAATTAAAGTCCTATTTGCCTATCATCTTTTATGAAAATAATAAAACATCAATCGCCAATAAGATGATTATTGATTTGTGTAGCCATCTAAATACCAGACGCGCCTATCCTGAGAATTCCTATACTGTAATTGAGCATATAACAAGAGGGTTAATGGGCATTGATGCCAATGCTGCTTTAAACGAGTTTATAACCCTATCCCGGTTAGAGAAGGCCAATGAATGGGCCGAAATGATGAACGTTCCCCTACTCTCCAACAAGGTTGGCGTAGAACATTTTGGTAAAACTAAAACCATAGCCCATAATATAAACGGCGGGACTATAAAATGGACCGCCAAAATGCCAGGCCTTCATGAGTTTCTATTTGTAAATGGAAAAAAGACCAGTTGCACCATAGAGAACAATGGCCAACAGCCTTATTCCTACCTTACCTTAGACTTGAAAGAATATGAAAAGGCCACCGTAACCACAACTCCCTAATAATCAATTGTCGGGTTTCATATTGATAGTTTAATTGAGAGTCGTTAAGCAATACCGGGTCTCACGAGGAAAGAACTTTACACCCCCTAGGGAAGGCCATGCCCACCCTAGGCAACCAATCCGTGCAGAGAAACAATGCATCCGAAACCCCACCAAATCGTGGGATTCGTTCGACCGTCACATTTCAATGCGCTTACTGCTTTTGAAATTCGGGTCTCACGAATAAAGAACTTGCACGCACTAGGATAGGCCCATACCCACTTTAAGTAACCAAACCGTGCAGAGAATCACTGCATCGGAAACCCCGCCAAATGGCGGGATTCGTTCGACCGTTGCATTTCAATTCGCCTACTGCTTTTGAAATTCGGGTCTCACGAATAAAGAACTTGCACGCACTAGGGAAGGCCCATACCCACTTTAAGTAACCAAACCGTGCTGAAAATCACTACAACGAAAAGCCCGCCAAAGGGCGGGATTCGTTCGACCGTTGCATTTCAATTCGCCTACTGCTTTTGAAATTCGGGTCTCACGAATAAAGAACTTGCACGCACTAGGGAAGGCCCATACCCACTTTAAGCCACCAAACCGTGCAGTGAAGCACTGCATCGGAATCCCCGCCAAATGGCGGGATTCGTTCGACCGTTGCATTTCAATTCGCCTTCTGCTTTTGAAATTCGGGTCTCACGAAAAAAAATCCCTACATTTATCGGAGTGCTATGTCCTTAAGGAAAATACTCGCGTTTTTTTGAGGAATATTTTAATAACAACCTTATAAATTATTTTTACAAACAACTATGAAAGTATTGAAAACCTTATTATTGGCACTGCTCTTATGTACTGTCACAGCCTCCTACGCTCAAATTGAATTACCAGCTTTTTTTGGCGATCATATGGTATTACAGCAGAAAGACAATGTTTCCATTTGGGGAACAGATAAACCAGGAGGCAAAATTATAATTAAAGGAAGTTGGGGAGCAGAATCCACCGCATCGGTAAATAGTAAGGGCCAATGGAAACTTAAGATAAATACCCCCTCCTATGGCGGACCCTATACACTTAATATAAAGGGCAGCAATGAGGTTACCCTGAAAAATGTAATGATCGGAGAAGTTTGGCTGTGCTCAGGGCAGTCCAACATGGAAATGCCTGTAAAAGGTTTTGACAACCAACCAATCGATGATAGTGGCGAGACCATTTTAAACTCTAAGAACAGTCAGATACGTTTGTTTACCGTAAAAAGGGCGGCAAGCCTGGAACCTTTAGAGAAAGTGGAAGGCCTATGGGCCGAGGCCACCCCAGCAACAGTAAGGGACTTTAGTGCCACCGCATACTTCTTTGGAAAAAAATTGAATACCCTATTAAATGTTCCCATTGGTTTGATCCATACCTCATGGGGAGGATCCAGTGTTGAGGCATGGATGGAAAAAGAGGCATTTTCAGAATTTAAAAACATTGAATTACCAAAAGAACGTCCGGATAAAGGATTACATCAGACCCCTACCCTGCTGTACAATGCCATGATAAACCCCTTGATAGGTTACGGTATTAAAGGTGCTATTTGGTACCAAGGAGAATCCAACAGAAACAGGGCCGAGGAATACAGTCGACTTTTTCCTACCATGATCAAAACATGGAGAAAAAAATGGCAGCGGGACGAGTTTCCGTTTTACTTTGTTCAAATTGCCCCCTATGGTTATAACGATGGTAATGCCGGCTTTGTTCGGGAAGCACAATTGCACACCATGAAAACTGTTGAAAATACCGGGATGGCAGTAACCATGGACATTGGGGATTGTGATTACATTCACCCTAGGGAGAAAAAATTGGTAGGCGATAGATTGGCACTCTGGGCACTATCCAAAGATTACGGTATAGACGGAATTGCTTTTAGCGGTCCAGTCTACAAGGAAATCGATGAAATAAAGGAAGGAAAAATACAACTGTCGTTCAACTATACAGACAACGGTCTCTCCAGTTACGGTCAAACCTTGACAGGTTTTGAGATTGCGGGAGCGGACAAAGTCTTTCATCCTGCCGAAGCAAAAATCAATGGAAATAAGAGCCTAAGTGTTTGGTCTAGCCAGGTATCGCAACCTGTTGCCGTTAGATATGCCTTTAAAAATTGCGAGTCAGGCAGCCTTTTCAATACAGAGGGCTTACCGGCCTCCTCGTTTAGAACGGATGCTTGGGCGGAGTAACAGGATTATGATTAATTTGAAGCAACGGGGCGCTCTTCTATATGTTCACCTCTGAAACCGGTGAATAATGGCTATTAATAAAACAGGATAGGGAGCAAGTTGGATGAAGGCAATCATAAATTAAAATATTGCAGCCATGACATATAAATTATTAGTATTAGGTATATTCTTGCTTTATCAAATGAGTTACGGACAACATTTACCGTTGTTGAAAATAAGCAATGACCGTAATTATATAGTAACTCAGGACAATGAACCATTTTTTTGGTTGGGTGGAACGGCCTGGGAACTCATTCATCGTTTAAACAGGGAAGAAGTTGACATATACCTTACCGATAGGGCAAAAAAAGGATTTAACGTAATACAAACTGTTATTCTTGCTGAACTTGATGGCTTGGATACGCCAAATGCATATGGTGAAAAACCTTTAATAAATAACGATCCAACAAAGGTAAATGAGAAATACTTGGAGCACGTGGAGTACGTTTTGAAAAAAGCAAGCGAATTAGGCCTCTATATTGGACTTCTTCCTACTTGGGGAGATAAGTTTAATAAAAAATGGGGGGTTGGTCCGGAGATTTTTAATTCTAGTAATGCCTTGGTTTATGGAGAGATAATAGCCAAACGATTCATTTCCTACAACAATATTATTTGGATTCTTGGGGGTGATAGAATACCCGAAAATGAAAATCATTATGCAATAATACGGGCAATGGCACAGGGTATTGAAAAAGTGGATAGTTTGCACCTAATGACCTACCACCCCGTTGGAAGCAAAAAGGCAATAGATTTTTTTGATGAAGAATGGCTTGATTTGGATATGTATCAAAGTGGACACAGCAGAACAGCAAAAGAATACTCCTATGTCCTTGAAAGCAAGCAAGCAAAGTTGGTCCGTCCTGTAATCAATGGAGAGGCAAGATATGAAAATATACCTGATAGATTTTGGGAAAACAAGACCTATGGCTGGCTTGATGATTCGGATGTAAGAGTTTCCGCCTATTGGAGTATAATAGCAGGTGCCGCTGGGTATACCTACGGTTGCAATGATATCTGGCAGATGTACGATGTAAATAGAACCCCAATTATTTCTGCGAGGACCGGTTGGCAAGCTGCCCTTGATTTACAGGGTTCCACACATATGAAATATATGAAGGAGGTATTTGAAATAATAGACTGGCAGAAGATGATGTATAAGCCAACCTTGATATTAAATAATAATCCAGAGGATGAAACACATATTGTTTGTGCAATGGGTGAGAACCAAGATATTGTAGTCGCCTATACTCCTATAGGAAATTCAGTTAAAATTGATTTATCCAATATGCTTTCGGATAAAATTAAAGCATATTGGTACAATCCAAGAAGCGGTAAAATAAGCCATATTGGAAATATGGAGACAAATAATCCTTATGAATTTATACCTTGGTCCAGTGGCCGGGGCAGCGATTTTCTTTTGATTTTGGTAACCGAGGATTTTTCCATTGACCTTTTGGAATTGAATAAATAGAACTTGATGGAAATCGTTAAAATGTATTAAAAAAATGAAAGCTCAATTCTTAAATTTTGACTCTTGTATTATTGAACTTTTTGAATAAAAGGCACCACTGGTAAGAAATGTTGATTTAGATTAGCTTTTGCTAACTTTGCCCTTTAAGAGCTATACCCGTGCACCCAAAAAATCCTTTTGCTAAAGATTATAATTTTGATTTCCTTATTCAACACTACCCCGGCTTAAGGGATTTTGTCTTTGTAAATGAATATGGAAACAAGACTATAAAGTTTGCCGACAAACAGGCCGTTAAGGCTTTGAATACTGCACTCCTAAAGGCCCATTACGGCCTCGACTTTTGGGATATTCCAGAGCACAACCTATGTCCGCCCATACCGGGCAGGTTGGATTATTTATTGCATGTAGCAGACCTGATCCAGAAACCTCAACTTCGTTTGTTGGACATTGGTACGGGAGCCAACTTAATCTACCCTATTTTGGCCAGCTGTCATTTTGGGTGGCAATGTTCCGCCTCTGAAGTAGATTTGGATGCTTTAAAAAATGCTCAAGAAATTATTGACAAAAACAGTGTATTGGCTAACATAGACCTTAGGCAGCAAGGTTTTAAGAACAGCATTTTAGAACATATTATTAGGCCAGATGATGCGTTTGACGTTGTGGTATGTAATCCACCTTTTTATAAAAACCGTAGTGATGCCCAACTAAAAAATCAACGCAAGGTTCGTAACCTACAGCTTCAGGAAAAGGAGACCTTAAATTTTGGCGGACAGGCCAATGAATTGTGGTACAAGGGCGGGGAAGAGGCCTTTGTGAAGAAGATGGTTCTAGAAAGCGTGCAATTTAAGGAACAGGTATATTGGTTTACCTCCTTGGTTTCCCAAAAAGAGAACTTAAAAAATATTAAAAGGGCAATTAACAAGACCCAACCTGCAGCTGTCAAGGTCATTGATATGGAACAGGGGAACAAAAAGAGCAGATTTGTAGCCTGGACTTTTCGTCAATAAAATTATTGGGTCAATAAATAATTCGGATTTACTATATTAGTCATATCAATTATGAAGAACAGCAATAAAGGTTATGATATAAATAGACGGAAATTCCTAAAATCTTCTTTGATTGCTGGAATCACATTGGCTAGTATACCGTCCCTTTACAGTTGCAAAAAAGAGGAATTGGATTATTCCCTAGATTTAAATGTCCCCACAAAGCTGTTCGATGGTAAAAGGTGCTGGTGTCATCCGCGGGCGGGAATTGTACCGGGCGCAGATGAAAATAGTATTCCTAGGGTGGTAATGACCATGAACAAATTAGATCTAGCAGGGAGTGACGTTTTCTACGGAATGTATGGATTGGATACAAATAACCTAGCCAAAAACTGGACAACACCTAAAGAGTTGAAAACATTGGCGCCCCGATTCGAAATAATCGATGGCATTGAACGGCCTGTCGCCATAAGCGACTTTTCTCCAAAATGGCATACGGCCACAAAAACTTTGCTGGGTGTAGGGCATACTGTGGCTTATACACCCAACTGGAAAATAACAAATCCAAGGCCCAGAAGTACGTCCTACTCCATTTATGACATGCACAAAAACGAATGGAGTGATTGGCAAAAATTAATAATGCCAGATGAAGAAAAATTTTATAATGCTGGTGCAGGTTGCGTACAACGCTATGATTTAGGAAATGGTGAAATCTTGCTCCCCATATATTTTAGTCCAGAAGGAAAAAATTCGAGAGTTACAGTTTGTAAGTGTTCTTTTAATGGAAAAAAGCTGGAATATCTTTCACATGGAACGGAATTGGAACTAAATGATGACACCCGTGGACTCGGAGAACCTTCTATAACAAAATTTAATAAAGAATTTTTTCTAACCATTCGAAATGATAAAAAAGGTTTTGTTGCACGAAGTAAGGATGGATTAAATTTTGACAAATACCAGCCTTGGACATTTGATGATGGAACGGAGCTTGGAAGTTACAATACACAACAACATTGGCTTACACATAGCGAAGGATTATTTCTGGTCTATACTCGGAAAGGGGCTAATAACGATCATGTATTTCGTCATAGGGCGCCGCTTTTCATGGCGGAGGTGGACCCTGATAATTTATGCGTGATCAGAGCTACGGAACAGATTCTTGTCCCAGAAAGAGGAGCGCGTTTAGGAAATTTCGGCATTACAGATGTTTCGCCTGAGGAATCTTGGGTAACGGTCTCAGAGTGGATGCAACCGGAAGGTGTTGAAGAATATGGTAGTGATGGTAGTGTTTTTGTGGCGAAGATTAAATGGAACCAGCCAAATCGACTTTTTTCCTAAAGAGATATCCTTAAATTAATAATCGAATATACCTGCCGAACCCTAGTGAGGCATTAACTATAAATAATGGGATTTAATATTGTATTAATTGAACCAGAGATACCTATGAATACTGGTAATATTGGTCGCCTAAGTTTGGGGTCTGGATCCAAATTACATCTCGTAAAACCCTTTGGGTTCGAATTAAGTGATAAGCGATTAAAAAGAGCCGGATTGGATTACTGGAAGCATATATCCGTTTTCATTTATGAGAACGTTGATGACTTTTACTCAAAAAATAAAGGTAAGAACTTTGCATACTTCTCCAGTCATGGGACCCAAGATTACTGCGCTATTGACTACACAGACGACATGTTTCTGATTTTTGGGAAAGAATCAACTGGATTACCTGAAAAAATAGTGACAGAAAATTCTAAATTGCTATATAATATACCCATTTACAGTGAACATATTAGAAGTTTAAACTTGGCCAATGCGGTTAGCATAGTAGTATATGAAGGAATTCGAAATATAAAAACCAAACTACATTAAAACCCTGTAAGTGAAATCATCCTTCTGTTACCATCACTGCTTCCTATTTTAATGTAGGCAAAAAAAAAGCGATTCTATTGTTGTACCTCATTATAAACATTTAGAAAATTGAAAAAAAAGACTTTCTGGTTGAATGTATTTTTTCTGTTCCTGTTGATTTTGTTGGGAGCTATTTTCTATTTCGGAATTGAGATTGTATATAAAAAAGGCTCCACCGAATTTGCCGAGCTTAAATCAAAGTCTATTACCTTAACATGGCAGTCCTTGACCGCTCTTGGATTTACCCTGATTACAGTCCTTATCTATTTTGTTCTCAGAAAGAAATTAAAAAAAGGTCGCAAGGGCATCGAGGCAACGTTAAATAAGAACTGATCCAAATAATTATCTAGACAAAAATATTTCCTTCATAAGCGGTTCATCGCTAAAATATTATATCCCATAAATAATAGGGGATTTGCTATCTTAGGCATATAATAACTATATCCATTTGTTAGCAAAAAGCGAAAACTAACCGTAGATATGAAAATAAAATTTAGAAAAAAAAGATTACTTGCGCATTTATTGCTCGGAATGGTTTGGATTGCACTCGGAATATTAAGCGTTGTGTTTAATGATAAAATTCGTTGGACTGAGTACGGGTATTTAGTTGTCGGAATTTTATACCTAGGTCATTATTTACACGATTTGACATATCAATATCTGACTATCGAAAACGGAACAATAAAAAAAAATGCACTTTATGGATTCGGGAAAGAAATAAATCTGCATGATATAAATTGGATTAAAAAGTATGCCGGTGATTATACGCTGAAAACGGAACAAAGGGAATTGAAAATCAATACAGAATTGATTGATATAGATTCCCTTATTGAATTGCTCAGGATATTGGCTGAATTGAATTTGCCACCTGAAAAAACGCCATTTACTAACAAGGTTTATAATTAATTGCGGGCGGATTTCCCAAATAGAAATCCCCCCGATCGATTATCTTTATTACAAGCGGGAAAAGCCCGATTGGTAATTGAACAACCCGCCCGCTGATAATGACTACGGCCTGCGCAACCAATCAAACAAGAACCGCTAACACCTAATATGAAAAAATATAGTTCTTTACTATTGATCCTTGTCTCTCTTCAATGTTTTTGCCAAATCACCGGCAAAGTAGTGGATAAAGAAACTGGCCTTCCCATTTCATACGTTAATATTTGGATAGAAAAATCTTGGCTAGGTACAACATCTGACGAAAATGGTGTTTTTTATATGAAGAAAGGGCAAATTGGAGATACATTATTGGTGTCACATTTGGGTTATCAAGAATTACAAACTCAAGTAGAACTTACAAATGAAATTCTACTTAACCCTAGCGAAATTGAATTGGAAGAAGTTATTATACTCCCAGTGCAAAACAATAAAAACATAAATATTAAATCCTATAACCATTATAAAAAAATTAGAGAATTTAACAATTTTGAACACCAAGCATGTGCAAGGTTTTTTGAATATGACGAAGAATATGCGGAGACCCCATTTATTAAACAAATATCTCTTGCTGTAATTACACCCTTAACTGGAAAACAAATGTTTAGAGTATATTTAATGAAAGTCGGTATAGATGGGAAACCATCAAATCAGCTTTTTAGTGAATACAAAACCCTTGAAGTTTATGGAGATGGTGAAATCAATGTTAACTATATAGATGAAAAACTTATATTTCCCAAAGAAGGTTTTTTTGTAGTATTTGATATATTAAATTTAAAAGAGAATATATACACCAATAAATTGGGACACGAGATTTTATGCCCTGCAATAGGGATGGAATATAAAGTACAGAAAAAAAATACTTGGCTGAATTATCATGGAAAATGGATTGATCCAATTGAGCGGAAGGACAAAAGTAATGAAGATGGAAATGTAGCTATTAATATTGAACTATCTAATTAAATACAATAAGCTAATAACTAGATAATCCTGAAAATAAATAAAACATTACCGAAAGCTATACCAATATAACGATGTCTATAAAATTCCTAACTTTTATCGGATTATTTTCCTGCTGCTGTTCCCTTGCGGCTCAAACTGTGGACCCAATAACCGTTGAAGCTAATCTTGTTGCCGAAGTAACTTTAATTTCTGTTAAAACTTATACAAATCCATTTACCGATGTAGCTCTTAGTGCTGTTGTTACACAGCCCAATGGCAAGATGCTGAAAGTACCTATGTTCTGGGCCGGGGATGAGCAATGGTCCCTTAGGTATGCATCCGATATTCTTGGGGAACATACTTTTAAAACAGAATGCTCGGATACTAAAAATAAAAAACTTCACGGCATAAAAGGCAAAATTACCGTCACATCCTATAATGGTAATAACCCATTGTACCAGCATGGCCCAATTCGAATAGCTAGTGATAAACGACATTTTGAACATCAAGATGGCACACCATATTTATGGTTGGCAGATACTTGGTGGAAGGGCCTGTGTAAACGTATGACGTGGGAAGGTTTTCAAATATTAACAGCCGATCGGAAGTCCAAAGGATTTAATACAATTCAGATTGTTTGCGGACCATATCCTGATGAAGATATGCTGGAGGAACGATGGGAAAATGAGGGCGGTAAACCATATGAAAAGATAGATTTCAGCCGAATGAATCCCAAATATTTTGAATATGCAGACAGACGTATCCAACATCTTATCGATAATGGTATTGTACCTGTTATTGTTGGCGGTTGGGGTCGTCCGCAAGGTGGTGGTGAAAGTACATTGATGCAGGTGGGTCTGGAAGGTTACAAAAGACATTGGCGAAATTTGGTTGCGCGTTACGGTGCCTATCCTACAGTATGGATGATAGGTGGCGAGGCAAGTGATGATTATGGGCCGTGGTCTGAGGTAGCACAATATGTAAAAGATATAGATCCTTTTGAACGGGTAAGTTGCTACCATGCACCTGGTCACCCACGTACTGCCTTAAAAGATAACTCAATGTTTGATTTCGATATGCTTGCCATTGGACATGATGGTATGAAAACAGTCGATAAAACCTTTGATTTAATGAGAGCAAGTATGGATGCCTCCCCTAAAAGACCTATTGTTTGTGGTGAGGCTTGCTACGAGGGCCATATGCAAACAAATCGACAAGTCATTCAGCGTTATATGTTTTGGAGTTTCATGCTAAGCGGTGCAGCTGGCCACACTTATGGTGCTGCAGGAATTTGGCACGCTGGTGTTGAAGGAGACCCTGGGCATACTGGATTTAAAGGATTCGCCTACGACTATACCACTTGGGAGGAAGGCATGAACTATCCTGGTTCTGCACAGATAGGAATAGGAAAAAAGCTACTGGAACAATATCCTTGGTATCGTTTTGAAAGTCATCCTGAATGGGTGGAGGAAGGGAATTTTGCTGCAGGGATACCTGGGGAAGTACGAATTATCTACTTGCCCCAACGAGGTATTTACGATTGGGAAGGCAGAACGGTGAAGGACTTGGATCCCAGGGTAAACTGGCACGCTTACTATTTTGACCCAGGTACGGGGCGAAAATTTGACCAAGGTATTATTAAGGCAAGTGCTAAAGTAGGTGAGAAACTAGCCAATCCAGTAGCGTTCAATAAGACCGTTCCCTCACCACAGGACTGGGTACTGGTATTGGAAAAAGTGAGTGATTAAAATAGAAAATAAATAAGTTGGTAAATAGCAAACCATTTAAAAATATAGGCTTAGAGCTTATTCGCTGGGTTTACGTATTTTTATAAAGTCCACAAAATTGACAATTACCCACTCGCTAAAAATTCGAAATCAGCAAAAATTAGAAACATAATCAATACGACTGAAATACATATTGTTCCCCATATACCTTCTCCAATTCGACTACAGGAATATGGCGTTGGTATTTTCATTGCAGCCTTGACGAAATCAGCACTGAAAAAAGCACTGAAGAAAAAGTACATTACAGTTAATGATGTTATTGCTACTTCTGCTACTTTAATAAATGGAGGCGAGTGTATAAAGGTATCCGTTCCAAAAGAAGTTAGTCCCAATAAGAAACTGGTTTTTCCTCTTAAAGTTTTATTTGAAGATGACTATTTAGCGGTAATCCATAAACCTGCTGGTATTTTGGTCAGCGGCAATAGTTTTAAAACTATTGCCAATGCCTTGGCTCAAAACATTCAACAAAGTAATCTTCCTGACGCCACAAAACCGCAGCCTGTGCATCGATTGGACTTTGCAACCACAGGCATTTTATTGGTCGGAAAGACGAGTGGAAGTATTCGTCTTTTAAATAAAATGTTTGAAGACAAAAAAATTGAGAAAACATACTATGCAGTTACTATTGGTGAAATGCAAGATCAAGGGAAAATCAATTCCGAAATTGACGGTAAGAAATCAATATCGAATTATGAAGTATTGGAATGTGTTGCCTCAAAAAGATTCGGCAAACTCAACTTGGTGAAATTGGACCCTCAAACAGGCAGAAGGCATCAACTGCGTAAACACCTGTCCAGTATAGATAATCCGATATTAGGAGATGCAGCCTATGGCCTTGAAAATTTAATTTTAAGTGGTAAGGGTCTTTATTTACATGCCTATTCATTGAATTTTATACATCCATTTACAAATAAACAGGTGTATTTAAAAGATGAATTTCCTGAAAGGTTTCAGAAAATATTTAGTTTCAGAAAATATTTAATGGTAGTGTAATAATGGTCATTGAGCTAGAACCAAATTAAAAAAGTCAAGATAATAAAGTCTATACAGATAAAACCGTAAATTAACTGCCACACATCTCATGGTTATATAGGACGGTAGGTAATAATTAAATAAAATATGAAGGCAAATATTATAGCGATAATCTTCTTGAGCGTGTTTTATAACATATGCTCAGGCCAAATCACAAAGCCGGAATATGGTCCAATTTTTGACGAAATAGGAGCAACATACAACATTGAAAATGCGGATTTTGTTCCAGATTCTACATCCGTTCTAAAAGCCATATTTGACATTGACTATTTGCCTAAAGACTCCTCTTCTTCAAATTCCCTGATTTCTAGCCTTCATCGATATTTGAATATGCACGTCAAAAATGGAGTAAAGGTATCTAACATATCACTTGCGTTTGTTTTGCACGGAGACTCCACAAAGGACGCTCTTAACAATAAGGCTTACATGAGAAAATATGGAATTAACAACCCTAATACCATATTAATAAAGACACTATCTGAACATGGGGTAGAAATGTATATTTGTGGTCAATCCGCAGCTCATTCGGGTATTTCAAAATCTGAAATTATGCCTGAAATTAAATTAGCTTTATCTGCTATGACCGTTTTGACTATTTATCAATCCGAAGGATATTCCCTTATTAAATTTTAGTTTATTATTGATTTGAAAAATTAGTGAATGATTATTCAACTACTTAATATCCGAGATTAAATCTTGACTGAAAACCTAAAAATTGGATGAATTTTAAATCTTTTCCAGAAATAAAAACAGAAAGGCTTTTATTAAGAAAAATTGAAGCATCAGACAGTGATGAAATCTTATTCTTACGTTCCGATACTTCAGTTAACAAATTCATTGAACGACCTGAAAACAGGAAAACTAAAAATAAAACGGATGCGGTTAAATTTATATATGAAATTAATGAATCATTCAAAAAAAACAAATCAATTACTTGGGGAATAACTTTAAAAAATGATTCCAAAATAATTGGAACAATCTGCTTGTGGAATTTTTCCAAAATCAATAAAACGGCTGAAATTGGTTATGATTTAGCTCCTAAATACCATGGAAAAGGCATTATGAATGAAGCTCTAAAAATGATTATCGATTTTGGTTTCAAAGAATTAAAACTTTATAAAATTGAGGCCTTAACCCATGTCGATAATGAAAATTCCAGAAGACTTTTAGAAAATAATGGATTTTTATTTATAAAGGATAGAAAAGATATAGACAATGAATCCAATATTATATTTGAACTCGAAAATGCCTGCAGTTAACAAAATGTAAAATGATTGCTAGTGCAAGCTTACAAAGCTAGAATCTTTGGAGAATTTTCAATATAATTGAATATATTTTGCATTTATACGTGAAATTTAACAGTTTTTGATGAAATTTACGAATAAACCTTATTACTTATAATCCGATTGATTTTAACCAAAATTGATGACTAACCACAAGCGCTCATGATAAAATATTCCTTACTCTTGATCCTTTTTTTTTCCTGTGTATTAGTAGCCCAAGGGCAGACTGAAAGCTCACAAGAAAATGTGGTAATCACTGCCAACAAGAAAAAAACCCAAGTATTTATAAATAAAAATGGAGAATTGCAGGTAAATGTATCACCAAAAAATGTTCTCAAATTTAAAGCCCTTGGTTTGGTGCGCTATAGTGACTTCGGTGCCAGTGGTGACGGCAAAACGGATGATATAGATGCCATAGCTGCAACCCATGCCTTCGCCAATCAACACGACCTTTTAGTAAAAGCAGATGAGGGGTTCACATACTACATTGGAGGAAAGGAACGCACAGCTATTATCCGAACTAATACCGATTTTGGTACAGCGGCCTTCATCATTGATGATACTGAAGTCGAAAACCGAAGTGCTTCCGTATTCATAGTCAGTTCCAACCTTCAACCGTTTAAATTAGAAGGGATATCTTCACTAAAGAAGAATCAGGCAAAAATAGACGTCTCCTTGCCTGCATCCTGTCTGATCACGGTCACCAACACCCAACAAAAGCACTATATCCGTTTTGGACTGAACCAAGATAATGGATCTACGCAAACAGATATTTTTGTTGTTGATGAAAACGGCAATGTAGATCTGGACGCTCCCATAATCTGGGACTTCGATCAGATTACCGATGTAACTGCCCTTCCCTTGGACGAGACCACATTAAGCATCTCCGGAGGGCGATTTACCACTATTGCCAATAAAGCTGAATCAAAGTACACTTATTACAGCCGTAACATCATGATCAGAAGATCCAATGTGCTTTTGGATGGGCTGGAACACTACATCATTGGCGAAGAAGATCATGGTGCCCCTTATGGCGGTTTCATAACTGCTCGTGACTGCGCCTATGTAACTATTAAGAATAGTGTCCTGACCGGACACAAAACCTACAGCACCATTGGTTCGGCCGGATTGTCCGTCTCCATGGGCTCTTACGACATTTTGGTCAACCGAGCCCTTAACGTATCATTTGTGAACTGCAGTCAGACCAATGATATTAACGATAAAACATATTGGGGAATACAGAGTTCCAACTACTCCAAAAATCTTGTCTATGACAATTGCACCTTTTCCCGATTTGATGCTCACAAAGGGGTTGCAAATGCCTCCATCCGGAACTCTACCTTGGGACACATGGGAATCAACGCTATTGGTAGTGGGGTTTTAACTATTGAGAACACCACCATCCGAGGAAGGAACCTGGTCAATCTGCGCTCTGACTACGGCAGTACTTGGCAGGGGAAAATCGTAATCCGTAATTGTGTATTTGTACCAGAAGGGGGCAAGACTACCAGTGCCAGTTTAATTGGTGGTTCCTATTCCGGACAACATGATTTTGGTTACACCTGTTATATGCCTGAACAGATTACCATAGAAAACCTTCATATCGATGATTCCAACCACCCGGAAGATTACCAAGGTCCTGCCATTTTTAAAGATTTTAATGAAGAAATGACCGACGATTCTTATCAAGAGCAGTTTCCCTATGTCAAAACTAACGAGGTGGTTCTTAAGAATGTGACCACTGCCAGTGGTAAAGATTTAATGGTCAGTAGTAATCCGTTTATGTTTAAGGATGTGAAGGTATACACCGATTAATGGGACTGCATAATATCTTTTTCTAAAATAATGAAATTTATAATTAACTGATATTTAATACCTTAGGAATACAAAAGGGATATAAACAATAATCATACTCGATTGTTAGCGGTCAATGTAACGGATTACACCACAAGGAACAAAGGGCTGAAAAAAATGAAAATAGCTACAGCGAAAAAATCGGCTTTTAGTAGTAGATATTCGGAAGTGAATGGCCTGAAAATGTATTACGAAATATACGGACAAGGCAACCCCCTTATTTTAATCCACTGTGGTGGTTCAACAATTCAATCCAACTTTGAAAAAGTTATTCCGTCATTGGCGAAAAATAGACAAGTAATAGCGGTTGAATTGTAGGCGCAAGGGCGAACAAGCGACATTAGCAAATATGCCCGAGCAACTGAGAACGGCTTACAAACAAGTTTCAAGCGAAACAAATGGTTTGGAAATAATGCACGATAGAGATGCTAAGCGAATGGTGAATTTCAAAGACATTGCAGACGGACAAATAAAATCAATTTAAGCACCGACTTTAATCATCATTGACGACAAAGACGTAATTACACCCGAACACGCAATTGAATTGCACAGACAAATTGCAAAGTCTGAACTAGCAATAATTCCGGGCGGACACGGAGAATACATTGACGAAATAACAGCGATAATACCCAACTTCAAAGAAAGCTAACTTGTTGTTCCGATGATTGAAAAGTTTTAGAACAAAAAGAAAAACTAAATATGAGAAAAATAATTTCATTTATGCATATATCGCTTGACGGTTTCGTAGCAGGGGCGAACGGCGAAATGGACTGGATTAATACTGATGAAGAAATTTTTGATTATGTCGGTAAGCGGATAAACAAAGGCGACACTTCATTGTATGGACGAGTAACGTATCAGATGATGGAGAATTATTGGCCTACCGCAGCAGACAAGCCGACTGCGACCAAGCATGACATAGAACATTCGAAGTGGTATAGCAAAGTTCAAAAAATAGTAATGTCAAAAACAATGAAAGGAGCAGATTTGACCAACACAAAAATTATTAGCGACAACCTTCCGGACAACATAAATGAGCTGAAACAATCCCGCAATGGTAGGAGTAAAGACATTTTGCTTTTTGGCAGCCCGACAGCCACACATTCACTTATGAAACATAACTTAATTGATGGCTACTGGCTATTTGTTAACCCTATTATTCTTGGACAAGGCATACCATTATTTGTAGACATTAAAGGCAAAATAAAATTGAAACTATTGACTACTCGGCAATTTTCTTGCGGAGTAACAGAACTGAACTATAAAGTGGACAGACAGTAAAAACGAACCGTTAACAAAGTTGTATAAAATAATACGATATTAATTGCTCAACCAAAATTGTACTAATTATACACATAACACGTTAGCAACAACTTAAAAAAATGATTAGACCATACGAACCTTCTGACAAAGAGAGTTTATTAAAAATTTTTAGCCTTAACACTCCCAAATATTTTGACAACATCGAAATAATTGATTTTGAAGAATATCTAGAGGAAAACGGAGAAACCTATTTTACAATTGAAGTGAATAACAATATTGTTGGTGGAACCGGATATTATATAAAGGAAAATGATAAATCAGGACGAATTACGTGGGTCTTTTTTGATCCTGATTATACTGGACAAGGGCTAGGTAGACTGGCGGTAGAGCATTGTTTGAAAATATTAGGTGAAGATAAAAGAATAGAAAAGTTCATTGTAACAACATCTCAACTGGCGTATAAGTTTTTTGAAAAATTTGAATTCAGCCTTAATCGGATCGAAAAAAATTATTGGGGAGAAGGTCTTGATTTATATGAAATGGAAAAGTCCAATAAATAAAAACCAACAGTTAACAATGCCCATACTTCATAGCTGCATCCCACCTTTTAATATTATAAATCAATCAAAAGTGCTATCTTAAATCAACAATTAATAAAGGAAGGAACCATCACATATTCTAAATCATTTAAGCGTTGGAACTATGGTTAGCACTGAATCAATAGGGCCATTAATGGCCATTACACAACGGCAAGAATCTTATATCCAAGAAATATTAGACATAGCAGAGCACCAACCAATGGGACCAGAAACTTCGGGTTCCACCAACATTTCCACTTGCCGAATTCGTCAAAAGCCAGCTTGGTCTGTGAGAAATTGACCAGTGCAAAAACGCTAATGATTACGTAGCTGGTAGTATTGGCGAGTTGAACAATGGGCACGAAAATGGCCAAGACCACAATTCCAATAGCTATCACTATGGTAGCCGGCAAAGGAGTACGATACTTTTTATGTAGCTGATGAAACAATTTTGGCGCACTGTTCTGACCGGCCATTCCATAAAGAACCCTAGAGCCCATTATGACCTGTGCCAGTACTCCATTTAAAACAGCAACCAAACTTATGACACTAATAGCATAGGCATAATGCTGCCCCTTAATCGCAACTATTTCTGCCATAGGGGCATTGGTAGCTGAAAGTACATCTAGGGGCAAGGAAATCACGGCTACTACAGCCACAGCTATATACAGCAACAAAGCAATGATGAAACTGCCCATAATAGCAATAGGCATACTCTTTTTCGGGTTTTTGGCTTCCTCGGCAACATTTGCCAAATCTTCAAACCCAACAAAGGCATAAAAAGCCAAGAATGCGCCCTGAAATACAGCAAACACATCAGAGCCGGGTGCCTCGATGAACATTTGGGAAAACTGCGAAGTTAATTTCTCCAGATCCAGACCTGCTATATAAATAACAAATAGCAGCCCCACAACTTCAATCAGGGTAATTAATCCGATCACGTTCAGGGATTCTCCAATACCCCATATAGCGAGAATAGTCAGTACTATCATACTAAAAATAATAACATATGCATCTGGGATTTCTATGAACACGTCCAGGTAACCTACAAATCCTTTAAGAATGGCCGCCGCGGAGATGAATCCCGTGAAAATTACTCCCCACCCAACCAAGGAGGCCAAACGTTTTGAGTTAAAAGCCTTATTTACATAAACTATTTCCCCACCACTTTTCGGAAACCGTGGAGCCAGAAGGGAATAAGAGTAAGCGGTCATTCCTGCCAAAACTCCAGCAAGAAGGAAGGAAAGAGGAGCAAGTGTTCCAGAATATTGTGCTACTTTACCCACCAGCACATAAATACCAGCTCCGAGCATGGTTCCAACTCCGTACAATAATATTTGAACCGTACCGAGTTGTTTCTTTAGACCTACAGTTTCCTTTTCATCGTTCATACCTTCAAGATTTCTTTAAAATTAGAGGATAGGTGGTTAGAATTATAAGGGAGCTGGTTTTTTGTCCGTATCCCTTGTTCTTAATTTGTGTAATTTGTAAATCCACTTGTCCTTATCCATAAGCAACACCCATTAAGTTGAAAATTTACCTTTCCAAGCTACAAACTTCCCAATCTGAAGGGAGCGTTGAATATCATAAGATTTAAGAAGTATCCTGCGTACCTGGATCGTTTTCAATTTTCCCAATCCCTATACGACGTGCTTGAATTCCAATTAGGGGGCCAGCGAGAATTGAAGAAAGAAGCGCTGAAAATACAATAGCCACGAATATTGTCTGTCCGATGAGTTGTAGCTCCATTGCCAGTGTAGCAACCACAATCTCCATGGCTCCTCCCGGAATGAAGATTAGCCCCATTAAAAGAGATGCTTGTTGGGACTGTTTGCCTAATTTTGCTCCTATCCAGGCGCCCACAAATTTACCCAAAATGGCAACTGTGCAAAAGATTAGGGTAGGCCATAGTTCCAATCCGACCAAGAAATCAATTTTAAGACCAAGGGTAGCAAAAAAGAGGGGTACAAAGATGGCGTGTAAGGTGTCAGAGACACTGTTGCGAAGTTCCTCCGTTACTCTTTTGGCACTTCCTGCCATGGTACCGGCCAAGAAGAAACCCAGAATAGCATGAATTCCCATCCACTGCGTGATAGCTCCACAAAGCAAACCAACACTGACGATTAAGGTCTGTGCCGCTGCTGGCTGTGGTAATGAAGTGGCTTGGACACGCTTTATCGCAAAATTCAATACTTTAGCCCCAACGGCAATACTTATTACGATAAAGCCTATTACGAGCAATGCTTTACCGCCCAGATCAATAACACTCATTGCATGCGCCGTTACCAATGACAAGACCACGGTGAACAATAACCATCCAAAAATATCATTGATGGCACAGGCGGAAAGGGCAAGGGAAGCTTGCGGTGTTTTGCTAATCCCTAGATCACCTAAGGTGCGTGCTACAACAGATATTGCAGTGATAGAACCTGCTACCGATAAAAATAGTGGAAATGAGACCGCAGTTGCTGCTTCTCCCCAATAAATAGGGTCATATGTACTGAATACCGGAAAGCCAATAGCAATGGGAAACAGCACCCCAACTATACCGATTAGGATGGCTGCACGTCCACTACGCAATGCATGCCCCACATTAACATGAAAACCCGAAGCGAGTAAAAGAAAGAAGACACCAAGCCAAGAAACGGTTTCAAGCATAATATATTGGGGCTCGCTTGGAGGAAAGAGCATATTTTGTAATTCCGGCGATACCCGCCCAAGTAGGGTTGGCCCCAACATTACACCAGCTAAAATTTCACCTGCTAGGGCGGGAATCTTCAAGGACTCACATAACACCCCAAGGGTTCGTGCAAACCCCAGGAGAACAAGGATCTGCACAATAAAAAGCAGAATGTGGCTTTCGTTTAGGTAATGCATGTCAATATATTATCCTATTGGACTTTAATTACGATAAAGTAAGCGTCATCGACCATTGAAATTCGAGGGTCCCCTACTCCATGTTTTTAGTAGTTAAATTCTAGAGTAAAAAGTGTTTTTTATACCTTTCCATAATATTGAGAGGACTTCCGTCTTTGTATAACCAATTGTTGGGTGGTTTCCGTTTTGTACCGCCCTTTACCTATACCTACTTATACCAAAAACTCACCAAAAAAAGGTAATATTATTTAGTACTGGAGCACTTAGTATTCTTGAAGTTTTATGACTCCTTTTGAAACGTAAAAAGCGGTATTCTTGTTTGAAATGCCGTATTTTGGGTTACACTCTTTTGAAATACCTTTTCTAAAAAGTTTGTATGATGGGTAAACATAATCACCATATCTGCGTCCACATCAGCAACAAACTTGTTGATTCCATCTATAACAGAGTTGCTCTTTAGTTCAATAGCCTTTATTTTTTGATAAGAAAAATCTTTTCTTAAGCTCTCTTCCTTTTGTTGCAAGTCTCCTTCGAAACGTTCATTGTCCTTATCTATATGAAGAATATGAATCCACGAATCCATTAATTTTGCAAATGGGATAATTAGATCAATCTCTTTATCAAGATTGTACAAGTCACTTGAATATACAATATTGCCAATACCTTTATAGCGAGCAAATTCAGGAATGGTCAGAACAGGTATGCTACTGTTTTGTATGATACCGGCAGCATTACTTCCGAAGAGAATCTTTTTTAAGCCACTGGCACCTTTGGTACCAATACAAATCATATCGATATTATTTTTTAAAGCAAATATTTCAACATATTTTTCAATTGAGGAGCCAGAGGTAATTTCGTAGCTAATATCAATATTATGGCTATTATCTTTTTTGATAGACCCTATAAGTTCTTTCATTGAATTTTCGGAACTAGTTTTTATGGCCTCCTGAAGTTTATGGGAACCAATTCTAGCCCTTGAAGGTGCATTGGTATCTATTACGTGAAGTAAAATAAGTTGTATATCCACGTCCTTACTTAAATCTACAGAATACTTAATTGCTACTTTTGATAATTCGGAAAAATCTGTTGGTATTAAAATTCTCATGGAGTTCTATTTTAGGATTGAGCCTTAAAGTTATCCCTCTGTTGATTTTTATCCTATGATATTGGTCAGTCCCGGAAAAAACAAACACAGGAGTATTGGCTTGATTCAGCACCCTTTTAGAGCTACTTCTACGGAATAGGCACGAAATAAAACTCCTTTTCCTACTATTTCTCCCAGTAAGTATGGCATAGCCTTCAGGTATCACAACATTGTCTTCAGATGCAGCAATCGGACATATTTTTTACTCGATACCCAAAAAACCTTAATCAAACTGTCATAGTCATCTTCTAAAGTCATGCAAAGCCAGTACAGGGATGCTAGTATGATAATTAAGATTCTTTACCATTGGCCGAGATAAAATCATTCCAAAAAAGCTGTGTTTTCTATTAATGAAGGCAACCATATCGCTCCCACGAATTTCAATGAAGGAATTGATCGCTGTTTGTACATCCTTATTATTTAGAGTGTGAAATGAATGGTCCAATTCTTCAAAATAATCTTTCAATAAATTTTTATTAGTTATTTGGTCCGCATCAAGACTTTCTTCTTTATTGTGGACATTTAAAACTGTAATTGACGAATTGGAGATTTTTGCTATGTCGACCAAGTACTGAAATTCACGTCTTTTATAGGTTGTTCTAAAATTTGTTGGAAAAACAATTTCCTTTATTTCCTTATAAATCGTTTTTGCCGGTATAGCAAGTACGGGACAGTTTCTAATTTCTTCCATTGCAAGCACGGTTTGGCTCCCATAGATTTCCATTCTAGAATCGGTAGCTCCCTTAGTACCCATAACCACCATGTCTATGTCCTGCTTATCAACTATGGTCTTAATAGAGTCTAATAAGTTACCGCATTCTGATACTACGCGGAATTTATGATTTACAGAATTTTTATCAACTGATAGCCACTCAAGAATAATATTCAAGCCACCAATCGATTTTTTCTCAGAATCCTCTAAATCCTTAGTAATGGCAAACTCCATTGTATAAGCTTCAACCTTATATGTATTAAGAATGTAGAAGACACAGGTTTCGTTCTTAAATAGTTCAATAGCGTAGTTAATTGCGTTTTGAGCATTTTTTGAAAAATCTGTTGGACAAAGTATTCTCCGTTTCATAATTAAAATTTGTGAATTCAATATATCTCTTTAAAAAACAGACAACAATGATAAATGTCAGTCTGGTCAGCGTAAAATATTACGGACTACCTCAAGGGCAACCATAAAACCACCTGTCCATTTAGATAAAAATCCCCACAATAAAGATTCTTTCCTATTGACTATTTACTCCTAAAATATTGTATCTAAATTTACTTCCCATTTGCTATCTTAGATTAAAATATACAATCAACAATCAGATACGATTGTTAAAACCCATTATGAAAAAAACGATAATCATTTTAGCAATATTGGCTTCTGCCCGGGTCAATGCCCAATTAATTAAAGAGGAGTCCATTGCCTTGTCCATAGGTTACGGGTTGAGTGCAGCATACGATGATATAGATGTCGTTAGTACTGGATTTTATCTACAGGGCGAATATGTACTTGCTCTTTCCAAGTGGTTTGACATGAGACCGTATGCCGGACTAATTTTGACAAAATCCAACGGTAAAGACTTAAATAACAATCCAACTCCCTCTAAAGCTACTTCCAAAGCTTTTTTGATTGGAGGGAAAGCAAGAATTACTGCACCTATCCCTTGGGTTGCACCTTATTTGGAAGGCGGAATTGGTGCATCAATAGGCTCTTTTAGAACCTTAACTCCATATACTGATATTGATAAAAGAGGATTGCTTTTTCACATTCCTTTCTCCCTAGGTTTGGAATTGGGACCAAATCACAATTTTGACATTGCTTTTACATATTATTTTCACCCAGAGGTGAGACAGTTCTCAGGAGCAGCTGCATTTGGAATTTCTTTTCCAATAAATGCTATTAAGCGAATATAATCGTTTCTTAGATCAGCTTACTAAACTTATAACACCACTTTTGAATGTACATTGAATAAAATTTACCCTCCTAATTCCGCCATTTTTTTCCCAACATGGGTAATTACCTCATTGAATTCTTTTGTTGGATTAAAATCAATCATTTTAACATCTTCTTTAACTATTGCTGTATGACCGGATGGCAAATAAAAGACATCCCCCTTTTCAAGTAATTCTTCTTTTCCATCATCATAAATGACCACCATAGCACCTTCTACTATATATCCCCAATGAGGACAATGACAACTGTCATTATTTAAACCTTGTAAGAGTGGCGTAAAATCGGTGCCTTTTGGCAATTCATTAAAACAAACGGTCATTCCTCCAAAATCGGGTTGAGCTCGCATTGTAGTATCTGGTGCTTGCATAGTAATTGGAATGCTTTCTTTTTTAATTTTCATAGCTGTATGTATTTAGTGTACAGAAAGTTACAAAAAAAATATTTTTAAAAAAGAGGTGATTAATACCTACCCAGAGAAACTAGGAGTTATATCCAGAACATCGGCTCTATAAAAGCGTAAGCTGTATGCTTCTATTATATTTTTAGTGAAATGTCTTTCTCAGAGATGTGCAATATTTCACTTAAAAAATAATACTTTTGAATCAGTCTTTTTTAATACAAGCTGCACAACATTTTTATTTAAGTACTGAGCTAATGGACTATTCCTTTATTCAGATTCAACTAGTAAACCTATGAAATTAAAGTTTTTTTGTTTTGCTGTTTTTACTTTATGTCAAACTTTCTATGCCCAAATTACCAAGGGACTAATTGTGCCCAAAGAAGTTAATTCGTCAAATTTTTGTAGTGCCTATGTTCCTGAATCTGGTATCCAGATTTATAACAAACCCAATGGTAAAGTACAAGGTGAAATTGTGCAAGTCGCCAGCAAGGATCATCAAAATAAACCACATGAAATATTTATCAAAGTGCAAGGCCAATTAAACCCTATAGCAGATCCAAATATAAAAACTACAGGCGATGATAATACAGCACTGCTGTATATAGATCAGCTTTCAAATTTTGTCCAATTACATAATGGCTACTGGATTAAAGTAGCAGAGTTGGAAGATAAAGGATTGCAAATTGTTAATTGGATGCAATATCTCATTATGAAAAGTCCAGAGGTAATTGGGTACTATGCAAAAGAACCCGGGCTCGATTTAAGAAAATCTCCTACAGAAAATTCAGAACTAATTTTAGTTTTGAAAGGCGATTTATTGGAAATAAAACTAACCCATGAAGTTAAAGGTTTATGGTGTAAGGTTGTTGTAACGAAATATACTGATCACCCTTGTTCAAGTAAGGGTAATTTTGAGGAAATAAAACTCAAAACCTTCACGGGTTGGATTCAACTATTATCTGATGATTTAACTCCTAATGTAACGTACTACAAAACTTGCTAAGGGAACGAAACAACCTCTCTAATTTTTCTATTTATCCTTATTATTGGCCAAAATTGGATACGCTACATCATAGCCCTTTATGGAATGCCAAATTATACGATTAAAAATGTTTTCATCTGCCCTATCGATATCATCAAGGGGCATTTCCATAGATTTTTGTGCATAATACAATTGTTTCTCATTAGAAATCGAAGACAAGGATGGGTTCATCTCATCTAATTTAATATTATTTGGTATCACTTTATAAGGCGAAAAATCTGGCTCATTAGTAAAACAATCAACCAATGGTTCCGCTAATAAATCGAACTGTGTCATTGGCGATAAGCCTAAAATCAATTCCATGGTACGGAGAAAACTATTCTGATTGTAGTGTGTGCTTATTACCTCTCCCCTTTTGGTATAAGGACTTATGCACAAGGCGCCCGTTCTGCGTCCATCTACATGATCTAAACCCGCCTGAGTATCGTCCTGAATTACAAAAATGGCCGTTTCTGCCCAGAATTTACTATTACTTACCGCTTCTACTATTTGCCCTAATGCCAAATCATTATCTGCAACAGCTGCTCTGGGTGTAGGATATCCAGCCCTGGTACCTACTGTATGATCATTTGGTAATAGCATCACTGTAAAATTCGGAAAGTTATCATTCTTTTCAAATTCCTTTAATTCTTTTATAAACTCAGCTGCACGATAAACGTCCTGTACTTTTCCTGGAAATCCAACATAGGTAGGACAAAGATAGGGTTCCAGAGACTTGACCTCTGTAGTTGCTCTAATCTTTATTTCATTGGTGCCTGCTTTAAATTGGTTGTAAAGCTCTGTCCAAGTTGCATCATTTGGTTCAATTTCCGCGGCAACAAATTCGCCATAGTTGCGAAAAGAAAGTCCTGCATCCAAAACTTTATCCCATATAAAACCGCCCGAAGAATATGCCAAGACATCATCCCCATCATAGGGGTAGCTTCTTACAAAACCTCCGAAACTTTTTTCAAGATAATCGGTAACAAAACCTTCCATAGCCCACATATGTCCATCGGCACTAAGCACTCCATTGCAATAAGTGTTATCTAGCAAAACATATTTCTCTGCAAGGGCATGGTGGTTGGGAGTAACTTCCCTTCCAAATTGACATAAATTGGCATCACCATTGCCTTGTGGAAGATCGCCATATACCTGGTCATATGTTCGGTTTTCTTTAATAATATAAAGTACATGTTTAAATACAGACTTCTCACCCGGACGGGTGGGCAAAGGCACCACTTTTTCTTCAACACCTTCAACATTCAATTCATTAATTATTTTTGGAAGTCTCATATTTGAAGCTGCCTGTAATGAATACCTATTTAACTCCACCGCTCCTGGAACTGGTATAAAGGTTACAGATCCCATATGATCATGTGAGTTGAAACCGCCCTTAGGAATCTTAGATCGCTCTTCCCATCTACCACCAGTGCCTTTTACATTGGCCACTATCAACTCTGATCCGGCTTTATTCATTACAACAGCCCCAGGATACCATCCGGTTGGAATTAATCCAGTTACTTTATCAGTTTCAAGGTCTATTACGGCTAATAAATTATTAGCTCCATTTGCTACATATAATAATTTTCCTGTTGGATCTAGAACAAGAGCATTGGGTGCACTCCCAAAAGGTAGTTCTGCAGTGGGCTTTGTTTCTATGGATTTTAATACTACATCCTGTTTGGTGTCAATTACAGATATGATATCACTGTTAGCATTGGCAACATATAACTTAGAAGCGTCTTTTGACAATACCATATTACATGGCAACAATCCAACTTCGATTTCCTTCAATACTACTCTACTTTTTAAATCAACGACTGAAATGGTTCCTGAAGAACCAATCCCCGTTTTAGGATCAATAACAGCTTCTGAACCAGAGGTTAAGCCCGTAATGTCATCCGAGTTTGGAATGCGCCCTCCCCAATTGGTTACATAAGCCTTGGTATCTTTTATAATTACAGTAAAAGGAGCAATTCCAACGGGAATCTGCGTTTCCAACTCCATCGTTTTTGTGTTAACAACTCCAAGACTATTATTACGGCTAAGGGTTACGTAGATCAAATCTTGGGTTTCATCAATAACAAAACCACCTGGATAAGACCTATTGTTGTCTTCCTTTTCAGGGCCTTTTAATACTATTTCATTATGCCATTTAAATCCATTTTCACCCAATACGGCCGACCTTAAAATACCTTCGGTATCGGTAGTCCAAACAATAGAATCATTTGACGCCCATTGAATGCCTGCAAATGTATTACCACCCTTGGGCAATTCTAAGGTTTGTATAATTGTTTGACTTTTTACATCCAAGAATGTCACATCACTCTTATTCTTTACAGCGACAATAGTTTCTACATTATTTAAAGCAAGATCTGTTGGCCTTCCAGGAAAAACTACCGTATTACCAGCTGGATTTATAATTTGTGAAGTAGCAACCACATGGCTACCATTCTCCTGAGGTCCTACCATTGCCCTACGATTAAATAAATCAGGAGCGGCAGTAAACTGCTTTTGAGAATTTTCTTTGATTTTTACGGAGTTGCAACTAAATAGAAAACTTAAGCCAAGAAGGGAAATAACGGCTATTGATTTCATTGACTTTTTAAAGTAGTTCATAATCATTAACTAAAGTATTAAAGTGTTTTGATATTCACTGAATATTATTATTCACCAGATCTGTCATTAAATATAAGGAAATATCTTTTGAGAAATTTTCGTCAACAATTAGCGATTTCAATTTCATTTCTCTTTTGGTTTGTAAATAACAATTATCTGAATTTTAATTGCATGAAAAAACAATATATAAAACTGTGTTTTGGTGACCTTATCCACAGTAGCAATGACTCCTTTAATAATCTACATTCCTCCATCTTTGAACCCTTTTTTTTATAATATAGCTCTGCCCTAGCCTTCCATTATGAAACTTTTACAAGGCCTTGCGCAATAGTAGGATAACGGCAAAATAATTCGGATTCACTGTACTAAGCCAATAAAAGGCATATATCCAATGATCTTATATCTTTGTGGTTCACTAGCTAACAAATGAAATACCTACTCACAGGACAGGAAACCAAAAGGCTAAAATTTAGACTGTTGAAAGCTGAAGACTTCGATTCTTGGGTGGATTTGTTCAAAGCATATAAAATTGCTGAATATTTAGACCTAGACCCAAAACTATCGCAATCGGAATTATGCCAGATTTGGTTCGACAAAGCATTTCATAGATATGAAAATGATCTGGGAGGAATGAATGTTCTGATCGATAAAAAAACAAACCGCCTTGTGGGGCAATGTGGGCTCCTAGTTCAAACCATAGAAAATATGGAGAGATTGGAAGTAGGTTACTCTATCCTTCCTGAGTTTTGGAAGAATGGATTTGCAATTGAAGCGGCAACAAAGTGTAAAAATTATGCTTTTGAGAACCATTTTTCAGATTCATTGATCTCCATGATTCACATAGATAACCTAAGCTCTGAAAAAGTGGCTTTGAGAAATGGAATGTCTTTTGAAAAGAAAATAAAATCCTTTAATATATTTCGGATAGACAAGGAGAATTGGAAGTTATAAATCCCAAATTATTAGGGAAATCAATTATATGTAGGTGTTCTGGTTTTATTGAACCCTATTTATTATAACTAATCCCTGCTGTAATCTTGAATCCACATTGGGAACTATACCATTACAAAATTTGAAATACGCTTATAACCATTGTAATTCACAATCTATACTTTATAAGTTTAAAAAATTAACAGAACAGTGAACAAAAAGGATATTGCAATCGAATGTAAGGATGGCTTTGAACTAGCAGGGACAATTTATGAACCAAAATCTATTAAAGGGGCCATTATGATTGCCCCCGCCACTGGCATAAAAAGGAGATTTTATAACTCCTTGGCCACCTATTTGGCAGAGAATGGTTATGGAGTAATATGCTTCGACAATAGAGGTGTTGGCGACTCAAAAAAGGGGTCCATAAACCAAATAAATGCTTCCTTGATCAATTGGGGCAGGCTGGATATGACTGCTGTATTGGAAAAATTAAAAGAATCTTTTCCCAACCAATCTTACCATCTAATTGGGCATAGTGCTGGAGGGCAATTGGTGGGCTTAATGGACAATGCCTCGGAAATTAAATCGATGTTCAATTTTGCAGCATCGTCGGGCAGTCTAAAAAATATGAACTATCCTTTTAAACTATTCGCCTTCTTTTACCTCAATACATTCATCCCCTTTAGCAATCTTTTTTTCGGGTTAACAAACTCACAATGGGTAGGTATGGGAGAACCGCTACCAAAATTGGTAGCACAACAATGGTCCAGATGGTGCAACGGAAAAGGGTATGCCGCCACCGATTTTGGAAAGGCTATCCAAGAACACCTTTATGACGATTTAGATCTCCCTTCACTATGGCTGTATGCAAAAGACGACGGAATAGCGAATTGGGTAAATGTAAGGGACATGTCCCTAGTCTATTCCAAATCGAAAGCAGAAATTATTTCTATCGACCCCAAGGAATTAAGCTCAAAACGATTGGGACATATGGGTTTTTTCAGTTCCAAGAACAAGGAATTGTGGAACTATACCTTAGATTGGTTGAGTAAGCATGATTAAAGAACAGCAACACCTAATCATTTTACAAAACCATGATTAAAAGCATTGGTATATTCGGATAATTATTCGTAATTTTTTATCCATATTTTTTTAAAAATTCAAATGTACTCCCGATGTTTCCTAGGGGTAAGCATTTTGAAGTGCTAAGAATCCTAGTACTCAGTCAGAAAAGGGCAATACATTCCCCTGACAAACATACTGAATTTTGGAGGCTATTTTATTGATTATCAATTAACTATTAAATATCATATCATGAAAAATGGAAATCCCGTAGTTTGGTTCGAAATTTATGTTGACGACCTAAAAAGAGCTAAAAAATTTTACGAAACAGTATTTCAACTTGAATTGAGTGAAATGCCAATGCCAGATACCGCTGATGCCAGTATGAAAATGTTGTTTTTCCCGAGTAACATGGAAGCCATAAACAGTGCTTCAGGGGCATTGGTGAAAATAGAGGGTTTTAAAGCCGGTAACAATAGTACTGTTGTTTATTTTATGAGTGAAGATTGCAGTCTTGAAGAATCGATGATAGCAAGTGCAGGTGGAAGCATTTTTAAAGCTAAAACATCTTTGGGGGATTATGGCTTTATGGTTCTCGCAACAGATACTGAAGGTAATATGATCGGTGTGCACTCTATGAAATAATGGGAAAGTTACATTGGGTGCCAATTGGCAACTAATTCTTAAAACAAAAATGCCTATTGATTTCTAAATAATAACATTCCTGAAATTACAATGTGAATAATCATTTAATTTTATCCAAAATATAGTTTGGGCATTTAAGCTTTTTAACTAATGTTTATATATGTTAAACTAAAGACTCTTCTTATGATTAGAATTGCTTCTTTGAATCTTGTATACATGTTATTGTTATTTACTTCATGTATTAACTCCCAGAAAACCAAACATAATATCTCTGACCATGCCATTCTGATTCATAATGCGAACATTATAAATGTGAATAATGGTAATATTTTAGAAAATAAGGCCATTCTTATTGATAGTGGAATGATTAAATTATTGGGAGATTACGCTACCTTAAAAACATTGGTATACACTACTCCCCATCTGTAAGACAGCTTAAAGGTATTCCTTAGTTTATCATGATGCCATTTTTTTAGCATTATAAATTTGATCGGGCGGCACTTTTCCTATTTCGGTATGCCTTCTTTTGGTATTATAGAACTCGATATACTCCCTTACCATTTGATAGAGGTCCAGACCCCCGTTTGGAGGATTCAGATATATCTTTTCATATTTGATCGACTTCCAGAAACGTTCGATGTAAATGTTGTCCAGGGCCCTTCCCTTGCCATCCATTGATATTTGGATGTTATTTTCTTTGAGCACATCGATGTATTGGCCACTGGTATATTGAGCTCCCTGATCGGAGTTGTGTATCTCAGGCGCCCCGTATTTGGCAATGGTGTCCTCCAATAGTTCTATGCACCACTCTTTGTCCATTGAATTTGAAATGCTCCAATTAAGGATCTTTCTACTGTGTACATCGATTATGGCGTTCATGTACATAAAGCCCTGCAACATGGGAATATAAGTGATATCGGTCTGCCAGAGCTGATCGGGGCGTTCTATTTTCAGGTCCTTTAGCAGATAAGGGAACTTATAGCTCTTGGGGTCCCTGATAGTGGTCCTGGGCTTTCTATAAATGGTCTGTAGGTCCATAAGCTTATATAAGCGTCTTATCCTTTTCACGTTTACGCGATACCCAAGGTCAAGGTTCAGGTAATCGGTCATACGTTCCGCCCCGTAGTAGGGGTGTTCCAAAAAGCAGGCATCCATTTCCTTCATAAGCTTTAGGTTCAACATACTCTCACTTCTGGGCCTGTAATAAAGACCGGAGCGATGGATATCCAGGAGCTTACATTGTTGGACAAGGTTTAGCCTTGGATGGGACCTTACCACCTTCTGTCTTCTTTCGGTAGTGCTCATTTGCCCAAGGCTTTCTTTAAAAAATCGTTCTCCACTTGCAACTGGCCGATCTTATTGTAGAGTGGCCCGGTCCCGGAATCGGGATCTTCTTTTTCTGGTTTGGACCCGAAGGCCAGATCTGCATTTTCCAAAAACTCCCGTTTCCAACTTGATATTTGTGTAGGATGTAGTTCGAATTTGGCCGCGAGCTCTTGCAGGCTGCTATGCTCCTTTAACGCCTCAATGGCCACTTTGGCCTTGAACGATGCACTGAATTTTCTTCTTGATCTCTTCATATTTGACAGGGTTAAATTACAACTTAACTTGCTGTCCTAAAATTGGGGAGTATTATAGTAAATCCCAAAAACGCAATCGATGTTCAGGATAAGTTTATCATTCCCGGATTATGGGATATGCATATCCATATTGAGGGACAAGATCTTGTGGAGGATAATTTAGCATTGTTTCCTGTTTTTATTGCCTATGGTATTACCACAGTCAGGGATATGGCAAGTGACCTGGGAGAACAGGTCCTAAGTTGGAGAGAAGATATAGCACAAAATAAATTATTAGGGCCCCAAATATTTACAGCTGGGAGAAAACTAGAAGGCATAAACTCTATATGGAAGGGGGATCTGGAAATAGCAAACGAAGTAGAATTAGAGCAAATGTTGGATAAACTTGACGCCTATAATGTGGATTTGGTGAAGATTACTGAAAACACTTTGGCAGGTCCCTTATTTCTCAAAAGTGTTCAGGAGTCTAAAAAAAGGGGATATAAGGTTTCCGGTCATGTGCCCTTGGACTTAACTATAGGGGAATTGGTTGAGGCCGGATTTTCAAGTATTGAACATGCCAGCTATATATTGCGTTTGGGGAGTGATGAAACAAAAACAGTGGAACAACTTAGATCTAAGGAAATAACCAAGGGCGAGGCCAATGCATATTATAATTCCCATTTTAATCAGGATACCGCCATCCTTGCCTATAAAAACTTGGGCAGGAGCAATATTGCCATAACACCAACCTTAATCGGTGGAAAACAACTAGCCTATTTGGATGAGGACAACCATTCCAAAGATGATTTTTTAGACTATTTAACAAATCGTTTTACTTCAAATTATCAATGGAGAATAGATAGAATGAAAACTGACACTCCAGAGCAGAAACAAAGTCGTAAAGACCATTATAATTTGATAGCCCAACAACTACCATACCTGCAAGAAGCTGGAATTAAAATTCTTGCCGGCAGCGACGCAGCCGCCTTAAATACTTTTGTTTACCCAGCTTTAGCGCTACACCAAGAAATGGAATTATTTGAGAAGGCTGGACTAACACCTATACAAATTTTACAGAGCGCAACTATTAACGGCGCTGAATTAATGGGAACCCTAAGTACAATGGCCACAATAGACATAAATAAACAGGCAGATATGCTAATCCTAAACAGCAATCCTTTATTAGATATTAAATCCACACAAGATATTTATGCCGTAATTAATAACGGACAATATTATAATAGAGAATATTTAGATTTAATGTTGCATCTAGCAAAACAAAAGAAGAAGGAATTGGATATGCAACGTAATTGAGACACCGAGAACCATGTATTAAATTTCCTAATTTGAATACATATCCTTCTATTTTATCCAAAATGAGTTTTCTGTGTACACTCCCCAATTACGGAAGGTTTTAAAATATTTACCAAATTATTAGCACAATGAAATTATCAGAAAAAGACAATGCCACTATTCTAGAGATTATAAAAGCCAGATTTAACCAAAATATGAATCGTCATAAAGACTTTGAATGGAACACTATAGAATATAGACTAAAAGACAATCCTGCCAAACTTTGGTCCCTTAATGAGATGGAGAAATCAGGAGGTGAACCGGATGTAGTTTCTTTTGATCCTGAAAAAGGAGAATACCTCTTTTTTGATTGTTCGGCGGAAAGTCCAACAGCTCGAAGAAGTGCCTGTTATGACCTGGAAGCACAGGAATCCAGAAAAAAATTCAAACCCAAACACAATGCTTGTGAGGTGGCCACTGCCATGGGTGCCAATTTATTAACGGAGGAGGAATATAGAAAATTACAAGATCTCGGAAAATTTGATACAAAGACCTCTAGTTGGATTGAGACCCCATCCCCTATTAGAAAACTAGGCGGGGCTCTTTTTGCCGATTTTAGATACGACCATGTTTTTGTTTATCACAATGGCGCCGATTCCTATTATGCCGCAAGAGGATTTAGGTGTTCGCTACGCGTCTGATTTCTTCGGTATTTATAAGTAGAAAGCCTAGCGCCAAACGAGGTGAATTGAACTCGATCAATTACCTTTACATCAGCTTTGGTGCTGCCGGTTTTCTCTTTTTGAAAACACCACACGACTTGGCATTTATAAAAAAATGAAAAATGAATAAAATTGGGATTTTATCAATACTACTTTTCTCCGCAATAGTAAGCACTTGCAATTCCGAAAAATCAAAAGTCAATACCGAAATACAAAAGGTTGGTCTTAACGAAATTAAATCCGATACTTTATCCAAACACCTAAAACCCTTCAATTCAGAATTGCCAACTATAGGGCTTATAATGTATAATGGGGTGCTACAAAGTGAAGTTATAGCCACATCAGATGTCTTTGCCAAACCTAGCGAGGATGGGAAACAGCTTTTTAACGTAATTACCATTGCCGAAACCGATAACCCGATTACAACGGAAGAAGGAATGAAATTTATTCCGGATTATACGTTTGGGAATTGTCCAAAATTGGAAGCATTATTCGTTCCAAGTGCCTATGATATGTATGCCCAGGTCCATAACCCTAAAATTGTGGATTTCATAAGGGAAAAAAATAAGGAAACTAAATATACCGTAAGTAATTGTGCCGGAGCACAATTAATTGGAGAATCGGGAATTGCCGATGGGCATAAAATTGTTACTTGGATCGGCGGAGGCGAGCAACTTCAAAAGGATTATCCCAATTTAAAAGTGCAAGACGATAATTTGGTGACTTTTGTAGAAGATGGAAAATTCAGTTCTTCAAATGGCAATCTCGCAAGTTATATTTCTGCACTTAATTTAGTAGAAAAAATGACCAGTGCTGAGCATAGGGAATTTGTGGCATCCTATTTATACTTAGACCGACTTCAAAATTGGAAGGAATAATTACGGTACCCAAATTAATATAAGACCAGCCTTTTAAATAAAGGTAGTCAACCTTGTGTTTTAATACCTATGTTTCTTTATCCATAAAAATAGGATGAGTATAGCCACTTAAATTCAGCCCTAATTTCTCTGAATTTAATGTTGTTTAGATTTCTTAATTTGGGGACCAGCAAATAATAAAAAATCTGATAAAATAAGGGCTGCCAATTTTAAAACTCAATGGATATCCCTCCTGAGTTCACTCCGATTTCCTGAAATTTATTGCTATATTTCAATTCTTTAAACCTTTAAGACATTCCTATGCCAGTCAATAGACGAAAATTTATTAGTCAATCATTTGCCTCTGCCGCAGGTGTGGCAGCCACTGCTATGATACCAGACCATATGTTTGGCAACAACTTACACAGCACTACTAGACCAGAAGAAATTATATTACCATCCAACAAATCTTTTGGCAATAAGGAAACTATTAAGTTTTCTGTGATAGGGTTGAATCATGGACATATTTATAGTATGGTTGATTCCCTAATCAATGGAGGGGGAATTATGGTGGCGGTATATGCCAAAGAGCCGGAACTTTTAAAGGACTTTACCCAACGCTACCCAAATGTTAAAGTCGTAAAAAATGAAAATGAGATTGTTGAGGACAGTTCAATTCAGTTGGTTGCAAGCGCATCCATTCCCGTAGAAAGGGCTCCCCTTGGAATTCGTGTTATGCAGTCCGGAAAAGACTTCATGACGGATAAACCAGGTATTCTTACATTGGAACAGTTTAAAGAAGTAAAAAAAGTACAGCAAGAAACGAAGCGAATATATTCGATAGTGTATAGTGAACGTTTAGGCAATCCAGCCTCTGTAAAAGCTGCAGAACTGGTCAGCGCAGGAGCTATAGGAAAGGTGGTGCAGACCATTGGACTAGGGCCGCACAGAATGCGACCAGAAACGCGTGCCGAATGGTTTTTTGACCCACAAAAAGCAGGGGGAATCTTATGTGATATAGGCTCACACCAATGCGACCAATTTCTTTTTTACACCAACTCCCAACAAGCAGAAGTCAATTATTCACAAATTGGAAATTTTAAAAATTTACATAATCCTACCTACCAGGATTTTGGGGATATGAGTGTTAGAAGTCCACACGCAACAGGTTATATTCGAATCGACTGGTTTACGCCAAATGGATTGGATACATGGGGGGATGGTCGGACATTTATTTTAGGCACTGAAGGCTATATAGAAATGAGAAAATACATTGATATTGCTGGTCGGGAAGGTGGTAATCACTTGTTCTTGGTAAACCAACAGGAAACAAAATATTACAACTGCTCCAATATTTATATGCCTTATGGTGAACAACTTGTAAACGATGTGGTGCACCGCACAGAAACCGCCATGTTACAAGACCACTGCTTCCTTGCCACAGAGTTGGCTTTAACAGCACAACAACGGGCACATAAAATTAATGTGGGATCCTAATACTTTATTTAATGCTCTGCTAAGTAGATTTTAATTTCCCTCTCATGGAGAGATATCAGCACTGCAGCTTTCAATATTACAGGGTGAAGTTAAATTTAGGTAACAATATTTTCAGGTCTAGGGTTCCTAGGTACATTAAAAATACGACCGGTAAATGTACATTTTAAGTATCTAGATCTGTAGACAGTTTAACGTAACACCGAAAATTAGCAAAAAGTTAAAATTTTTCCAAAATCAAATGTTTATTATTTTAGTATTTGCTTAAATAAGAAAATAGTGTACTTTTGTTTTATGGAAAAAAATTCATGTATTAGACAACAGGCCGATGTTGAACAAATAACTCGATGTAAGGACTTGGTCTTGGAATTGAATGATTCGTTCGACTATTTGGCCAACGGACTTGCCATGGTTGGAAACAGCGTAAGGCTCAAAATACTTTATTTACTCTCTGAAGAAAAAAGACTCTGTGTCTGTGATTTGAGTGATATCCTTGGTATGAATGTTTCGGCTATATCCCAACATTTAAGAAAAATGAAAGACAGGAATCTGATTGAGACCGAACGCCAGGCACAGATAATTTTTTATTCATTAACGCCAGAATATGAAAAATTACTAAATCCATTTTTTAAAATCCTCGATAAAAACAAAATTTTAAACATGGTATGAAAAAAGTTAGCAAATTATTCGGTGCAGGTCTAATAACAGCGATTACAGCTTCCTTATGCTGCATAACCCCCGTTTTGGCCCTAGTGGCAGGAACAAGCGGAATCGCCTCAGCATTCTCCTGGTTAGAACCAATTAGACCGTATTTGATTGGAATCACCATTTTAGTGCTTGCCTTTGCATGGTATCAGAAACTAGTCCCAATAGCTTCCGAGACCCAAAAGGAAGTTGATTGCGAATGTGAAACGGAACTGAAACCAAAATTCACTCAGTCAAAAACTTTTTTGGCAATTATAACTGTTTTTACAATTGTCATGTTGGCTTTTCCTTATTATTCAGGCATTTTTTACCCAAATACCGCAAAGCAAATAATAGTAGTTGATAAATCGGATATTAAAACAACGGAATTTAAAATCAGCGGAATGACCTGTGCAAGTTGTGAATCCCACGTAGACCACGAAGTAAATAAACTGGATGGAATAGTAAACGCAAAAGCATCTTACGAAAATGGAAATGCTGTCATTGAATATGACAGAACTAAGACCAGTGAGACAGAAATTGAAAGCGCAATTAATGCAACGGGTTACAAAGTAATCGCCAAAAAATAAATGGATTCGTATGAAAGAATATGATGTTTTCATTATTGGTTCTGGAATGGCCGGTATGACTATAGCCAATAAATGTGCCTCAAAAGGTCTATCAGTTGGTATTACGGATGAATTACCATACGGAGGAACTTGTGCATTGAGGGGTTGCGACCCAAAAAAAGTTATTATAGGTGCTACTGAAGTTCAAGATTTTGCTAAAAGACTTAAAGGAATCGGTATAGATACCATACCGAAAGTCAATTGGAAAGATATAATGGCCTTTAAACAATCTTTTGTGGATGAAATGCCACCAAAAATTGAAAAAGGATATAAAAAAAATGGAATTGATACCTTTCATAGTTCTGCAAAATTTGTGTCAGAAAACATGTTGGAAGTTGGAAAAGACAAGATAAAGGCTAAAAAAATGGTAATCGCTTCGGGTTCCAAGCCACTGGTTTTAGAATTTGAAGGAGGCCATTATGCCAAATCCAGTACCGATTTCTTGAATTTAGCAAAATTGCCGAAATCTTTATTATTTATCGGGGGTGGATATATCGCTTTTGAGTTTGCACATATAGCGGCTCGATGTGGAGCAGAAGTGACGATTGTACATCGTGGAAAAAACCCCTTGGAAAATTTTGAACAAGATATAGTAAAGCGCCTTATTTCTGCCACAAAGGAATTAGGTATAAAACTCATTCTTAATACAGAGGTGACGGCTATTGAGAAAGTTAATGATCAATATCGAGTTAAAGGTAAAACTGCAGAGAAAACAGAATATTTTGAAACTGAAGCTGTTTTTAATTCTGCCGGACGACCCCCTGCAATATTTGATTTGAATTTGGACAGAGCTAAAATCGCTTTTACCAAAAAAGGTATTACAGTGAACAAATACCTTCAAAGTACCTCAAACCCACATATTTATGCAGCGGGCGATGCGGCAGATTCAGAAGGTCTGCCTTTAACACCAGTTGCAGTTTTGGAAGGCCATACGGTTGCCTCAAATATAATCAAAGGCAATCATAAAGAAATAAGCTATCCACCAATGCCAACAGTAGTTTTTACTTTGCCTACTATGGCTTCTGTTGGATATACCGAATCGCAAGCGAAAGAGCTGAACTACAATATTCGGGTAAATTATAAAGAAGTAGGAAGTTGGTTCAATGCGAGGCGTTTAAATGTAGAGAAATACGCATATAAAATCATAATTGACGAAGATACTCAAACAATCTTGGGAGCACATCTAATTGGACCGCATTCAGAAGAAACTATAAATCTTTTTGCCATGGCCATAAAATCAAAGATGAAAGTCAATGACATTAGAACGATGATATTCTCCTACCCAACATTGGCATCAGATATACCACATATGCTTTAATAATAAAATTGAATGGAAACTATATTAAAATCAGAAATTACATGTCCAAATTGTGGACATAAAAAAGTAGAGGATATGCCAACGGACGCTTGTCAATTCTTTTACGAATGTGACAATTGTAAAACGGTGCTGAAACCAAAGGAAGGAGATTGTTGTGTTTACTGCTCTTATGGAACGGTTTCTTGCCCATCTATTCAAGAAAACAAAAGTTGTAATGATTCAGGTTGTTGCTAACCCGTAAATATTTAACCTTTGGGCTGTTAACTATTATTCAAAAATTACATTTTACAGCTTATTCAATACTAGGAAGATTATTTTGATAAATTCTCAGATTTTATAGAAGGCTTATTGTTCCAGTTTGTGTAAATTGATGTGTTCTAGGGGATGCCAAACTCTGTTCCCTCCTTTGGGAAATCTAATTGGACCTTAAAAACTGAATCTAATGAGTGGAGAAACCAATATAGCCAAATTAATACATGGAATGTCCCCTAAATTAAACAAGGGCGAATACGTATTTTGTTCTGTTAAAGATATAACCACCATAGACCGAAAGGACACGATTTGTGAGTTCAAGGAAAAGGAAGGGACAACCATTGTAATTTCCAGAAATAAAGCAGACGAATTAAACCTACCCTATGCGTATGTAGCATCTTGGATTACCTTAATGGTTCATTCCTCTCTGGAAGCAGTTGGTTTAACTGCACTATTTTCAACCACTTTGACAAAAAACAATATAAGCTGCAATGTCATTGCCGGGTATTACCACGACCACATTTTTGTGGATAAAAAAGATTCGGAAAAAGCAATGCTGGTTCTTACCGCCCTGTCAAAAAGTAACCTTTAATTATTGCCTTCAACATACTAAAAGCATAATTCATTCCAATTCTTGGTTTCACAATGCATTTCCCTATAACGATATTAAACTTCCATGGAATTTAGTTGTAAGTATTGACTTTAATTTCAAACTTTAATGCTCCATAATTTTTACTATCTTGTCTTTCTTATAACGTAAGAATAATCAACCATAAAAAAAATAACTTCACCAATGAACAAATCAAAATTTTTAAAAACGTTTTTAGCAATTGTTATAACTACCATCTCGCAAGCACAGGAAATAAAGTCGACCGAAGTTATTCAAGTTATGGAAAAAGTAGCCGACTGGCAAGTAGAACATTATCAAGATTTGTTCAGTGGTCATGACAAGCCACACCACCCATTGGACTGGACCAATGGCGCCTTATATGTGGGTATGGTGAAATGGGCTGCCATGGCAGAAAATGACAAATATTACGAATGGCTGAAAGATATTGGAGAAAAAAACGAATGGCAATTACACCGTAGGAAATATCATGCCGATGACCATACCGTAGGTCAATTATATATTGAACTGTATCGTAAATATTTGGATAAGGACATGATAGAACCAACCAAGGAGCAATTCAATTTTATTATGTACCATCCGGCACAAACCTCCTTACATTGGAGGTCTCCCTATCACCAGAGCCGTTGGAATTGGTGCGATGCCCTTTTTATGTCGCCTCCCGTTTGGGCTAAACTTTACAATTTAACAGGGGAAAAAAAATATCTAGACTTTATGATGACAGAATTTAAGGCAACTACAGATTTCCTGTTCGATAAAAAAGAACATCTCTATTACAGGGACGAAAGTTATATGGGAAAACTAGACAATGGCACCAAAATATTTTGGTCTAGAGGTAACGGTTGGGTATTTGCTGGGCTCGTTAATATAATGAACGAGCTAAGTCCGCAAAGTAAGGAGTATAAATACTTCCTTAAAATTTATAAAAAAATGGCAAACAAACTACTCAAAATCCAAACCCCGGAAGGACATTGGGCTATGAGTCTTTTGGGACAAAGCTTTTACCCTACACCAGAAACAAGTGGTACTTCCTTTAATGTGTATGGCTTGGCTTGGGGAATAAATCAGGGAATATTGGATAAGGCAACATTTGCCCCAGCAGTACAAAGGGGATGGAATGCCTTGGTTGGCCATGTTACGCCAGAAGGTATGTTGGGTTATGTTCAACCCATTGGTGCGGCACCAGGAAAGGCTTGGGCCGACAAAAGCGAAGTTTATGGTACTGGTGCCTTTTTAAGCGCTGGTTCCGAAGTTTATAAATTGTACGGCGGAAAATAGAACTATTTATTATCTCCTAAAACATAAGTATTTTAACGAAAACTAATGTTTTAGGAGGTATAATATATAGCTACTTCACTTATTGGTCCAGCTAAAAAAATTTTAGATTTATTCATCTTTCGGGTGGACAACACCTATAGGAATCAGAATTTTAAAGATTATTTAGAATGAGTTTTATGAATACCCATCTATAATGTTGTTGAAGTAAAAACTTATGCAATTGGGTCAGCCCCGCACCTATTATTCCTTTAAATTTATGCGTTGCCAAATATGGAATGAAAAGAGCCTTAGTTAAGTTTAGAAATAGCCAATTTCGGAGTTTTATCAGAAAACATGAAAAATATGCTCCAATCCTATTTTTTATAGGTGGATTTGTTTTTGATACCCTCACCCTAGGACGTGTAGATCGGTTATATGACCTTATTGTACTTAGTTTACATATGAGCTCCTTGACCATTACCCTTTATCTTTATAATTTGGCAGATGATGGTAAATGGAACAACACTTTTCTGGAACGGTTCGTAGAATATTTTCCTTTGGCTATCCAATTTTTCTTTGGGGGCCTTTCCAGTGCATATGTCATTTATTTTTCACGAAGTGTGTCCATGTCAAAAACGGTATTCTTTCTGATTATACTGCTGGTCCTACTTTTTGCCAATGAATTGCTCAAAAAAAGGATCTCCAACAAATACTTACAGTTTAGTGTGTATTTCTTTATAAGCTTCACCTTCTTCACTTTTATGGTTCCTGTCTTCATCAAAGAAATGAGCACACAAATTTTTATTCTATCGGGTCTAATAAGTTTATGCTGTACGTTGGCGCTCATAACTATTATCTATAACCTAAGTCCAAGTACTAGAACCGAAGTACATTTGGCCAAACTCATTGGCCTTGTTCTTTCCATCTATGTAATGATTAATGTATTCTACTTTTTTAGGCTTATCCCACCTGTTCCAATGGCCTTAAGCAATGGTATTGTAGCACATAACATTAAGGTGGAAAACAACAAATATGTGGTAACATATGAAACTGATGAATGGTATGTATTCTGGAGGAAACACAGACTTAAGTTTATTCAAAAACCAGAAGACGATGTTTACGTTTTTTCATCAATATTTGCTCCAACCGATTTAGAAAAAACTGTTTTGCACCGCTGGAAATGGTACAATGAGGACAATCGTAAATGGGAAATTATTGAAGACATTGGTTATGACATCACTGGGGGCCGGGATGGGGGGTTTCGCGGCTATACCTATAAACACAATTTAAGACAAGGCCTATGGAAGGTTGAAGTACTTACCCAAGAAGAGTTGGTACTGGGTATAATAGACTTTGAAATTATAACCAGTGAAGACCTACAGCCCAAAAGAGTAATCAATAAAGTATTCTGACCCATACTGCATGCGGAAATCGGCCAGTATAATTAATTAAAAACCTTAAAGATATACCAATTACAAAAACCATTGGCAATCAATACATTACACCTGCCAATTGTAAATACGAATAAAAAACTAATATTTTGTGTATCCTTTGTGATCAAAGTCAGTCTCCTTAGTGAATTTTAAATTTTATAAATATGAATAATTGTAAATGCACTAATTGTGAATGCACCAAATGTAATTGTGTAAACTGTCTGGAGAACAACTGCTCCTGCACCAAATGCGATTGTACAAAATGTGAATGTTGCTAAAAAAGGTTGGTCCCTCTGGACCAACCTTGTATATTAGTGAACTATGAAGATGGAAACGGCAGCTATATGGGAAAGTTTCAACAGTGAAATTTATTTTTTCACTCTAAAAAAAGTAAAGGATACAGATATCACCAATGAAGTGATTCAAAATTCATTCTTAAAAATTCATCAGAGTATAGGCACTCTAAAAGAGCCTGAAAAATTAAAGGCTTGGGTGTTTCAAATTGTGAGAAATGAAATTACAAATCACTTCAATCAACGCTCTAAAACCACTTTCACTCCTAAAGTGGAATTATTCACCACTTCCAATAGTTATAGCGACCTATGTTGTTTAGATCGTTTTATAAATAACTTACCAGGGCAGTACAAAGAAGTAGTTGAATTGGTTTACCTTAAAGGTAAGTCCCAAGTTGAAACAGCTGCGTTAATCGGTATCAGTTTGTCCAATGTAAAAGCTAGAATTAGGCGGGCGAAATTAATCCTTATCAATAATTTTAATACCTGCTGTAAGTTCAGATTAAACGCAGAAGGAAAACTTGTTGGGGATTCGAACTGTAGCCGCTGTACTTAGACCCTATCCTCCCCTACTCCATGTTTACGCCCAACCGTCCCTGGAAATGCCCAAGATTTCTTATCTTAGGGAAGCAATAGATTATATATTAATAACCTTTTCCTATTGTGATTTAGCTTAGTCTGCCACCATGAAAATCCAGGAACTAAGATTGTATTCCCCTAAAATAAGGGTCCAGGAACGGTTCTATTCCCAAGTTTTGGGATTACCTATTATTGATAGGTCCAATTCGCATGTTTCTATTCAAATTGGGAATTCAATTCTACATTTTGAATACCGCCAGACTGCGACCCCCTATCATTTTGCGATAAACATCCCATCCAACAAGGAAGAAGAGGCCTTAAAATGGTTAAAGTCAAGATGTCCAATCCTAAAGGACGGTCAAGATGAACTTATTAACTTTACAGCCTGGAACGCGAAAGCCATCTATTTTTATGATGAAGCCCAAAACATTGTTGAACTCATAGCCCGTAAAAATCTTAAAAACGCCTCTGACCACAATTTTGGGCAAGAACAATTCTTGGAGATATCGGAAATAGGAGTGCCTACAACAGATATTGAAAGGGAATATAACTCCTTAACCAAGGTTTTGGATATAACCATTTATGATGGCGGATTTGGAAACTTTTGTGCTATTGGTGATGAAAACGGATTGTTCATCTGCATAAATAGGAATAGAAAAAATTGGTACCCTACGCAAGACAAAGCCTACCCTTCAGAGTTTGAGATAAAATTGTCCCAGAAAGGAAAAATCTACGGAATTGAATTTAAAAACGGAAAAATTAAAGTGGAATAACCTTAATTATTTTAAGCAACTAGTGTACTTTAATACCAATTGTAATATAGCTTCCTTACTTTTACATGTAAACTTAACTCCTTGTCCATGATTATCGACGTACATACTCATATTAATAACTACCATGAAGATAGGGTAGTTTCTTTGGAAGAATGCCTGAATCTACTGACCGATACAATGAAAGAGAATAAGGTAGATTATTCTTTGGTGCTTACCTCTTACAAGGTCAACGAACACAGGCCGAGCACCAAAAAAGTAGTCGAAGCCATAAGTGGAAGGGATAACCTAGGGGTGGTTGCCGGTATCAGTTATTTAAATTACAACCATAGGGACCTAAGGGAAATAAGCGAATTTTTAGAGCAAGGGCTTATAAAAGGATTAAAACTTTATCCTGGTTACGAACCCTTCTACCCCAATGACAATAGACTTAAGGTGGTTTATGATATGGCCTTAGAATATGATGTACCTGTTATGTTTCATTCCGGTGATACCTATTCGCCAACAGGAAGGATCAAATATTCCCATCCCATACATATTGACGATGTAGCGGTGGATAACCCGGACCTAAAAATAGTCATCTGCCATGTCGGCAATCCCTGGATCAAAGACTGCATGGAAGTGGTTTATAAGAATAAAAATGTACATAGCGATTTCTCTGGTTTGGTATTGGGCAATTTTTCTGATAAGTTTGAAAGATACATGAAAAAGGAGCTGGAAGAAATGATTACCTACGCCGGGGACCCAGAATACCTTTTATACGGTACAGATTGGCCTATCTCCAATATGCATTCTTATCTCAATTTTATGAAACAATTGGATCTGCCCGAAGAGAAAAAAGAACTTATTCTTTGGAAAAACGCAGCGGAACTTTTTAAGATTGATGTTTCCAAGTTCTAAAACGCACTATTAATTTATCGTAGTCTTTATACCTGAACCTTTTACTTTGTTGGTTCAACATAGTGCTTAAATCCGTTTATGTTGGTATATGCATCTCATTTCGTTGAGACAAATTTCACTTAAATCTAAAATATTCCCCTCTTTTCACAACTTCAGTCTTAAGCAAATCCCTACCGGGAATAGAAGGGAAGTAATTTACAAGCCAGCGCAATAGATTAGGGGTAGATAATAATTTGTACCACGGGCCATCAAAATTCGTAGTCGAGGAAAATGTTAAAATGTATGGGTACACTTGGTGCTTAATCAAAAATAAATGAATATCTTAAAGGTGAGCAATTGCTGACTAAGGTAGCGCATTTAGTACTTGATAATCTGTATATTCATGGCCAATAGGTACAATTGGAACGCTCCAAAAAACTATACAAAGTCCGATTTACTCCCTCCAAGGGCTTTTAAAAAAACTAGAATATGATCAAGAAGACCTTCGGTACATTTGCTGGGGTGTTTACACCTACCACTTTAACCATACTGGGCGTGATCATGTACATCCGCCAGCCATGGGTAGTAGGTAATGCCGGGGTCTTAGGGGCTGTAGGCATAGTTCTTTTATCGGTTGCCATTACGCTTACAACGGCTCTTAGCTTATCGTCTATAACCACCAACATAAGGATTGGAAGTGGAGGTGCCTTTAGTTTAATTTCGCAATCCCTTGGACTGGAAATTGGGGGTGCCATAGGCATTCCATTTTATTTTGCCCAGTCCATTGCTGTTGCTATGTATATTTTCGGTTTCCGTGAGGGTCTACAAACCCTAACTCCAGATGTTAATCCGTTAATCCTTGACCTATTGATTTTCGCAGTTGTCATGGGAATTGCTTTTATAAGTACCAGTTTCGCCTTTAAAATCCAATTTGTGATTTTGGGAATTATTGTTCTTTCCTTGGTGTCCATTTACGGGTCACTATTTGTCAACGAACTAAATTATAATATTGAATGGACGGGCACTTACCCTGGATCTATCGAAAACGATTTTAACGGTTCCTCCTTTTGGATTGTATTTGCTGTCTTTTTCCCGGCCGTTACTGGGGTAATGGCCGGAGCCAATATGTCTGGAGACCTCACAAATCCACGTAAAAGTATTCCTGTCGGCACCATTTCATCGGTAATAATTACGACCATAATTTATGTTAGTCTAATTTTTGTTGCCGCGGTTATAGCCACCCCGGACGAACTGGCAAAAAATTACAATGTATTCATTGACAAATCACTGTATGGTCCCATAGTGCTGGCAGGTCTGTTAGGGGCTACCCTTTCCTCCGCTCTGGGCTCGTTTGTGGGAGCTCCAAGAATATTATTGGCCTTGGGAGAAAAGAATATTCTCCCAAAAAGTCAGAAATTGGCAAAAAAATCTAAAAAAGGAGAGCCTGTGAATGCCATGTTGATAACCGCAGTACTTGTTCTCTTTGGCATATCGTTGAGAAATTTGAATACCATTGCCCCATTGCTCACCATGTTTTTTATGATTACCTATGCAATGGTAAATGTAGTGGCCCTCGTGGAGCAGACCTTGGGTTTGCCCAGTTATAGACCGACCCTAAAAATTCCGATTATTGTCCCGGCCATTGGGGCCTTTGGCTCCATTGCCATCATGTTTGTACTGAACGTGATCATTGCCCTATTTTCATTGATATTTATAGTAATATTCTACCTGTACCTTGTAAAAATGAATATTAAATCGGCCGCAGGGGACTCCCGAAGTGGTCTATTCACGGCCTTGGCGGAATGGGCTACAAAAAAAACAAACAGTTTGCGCCAAGAAAGGGAAGTACGGTCCTGGCGTCCAGACCTTTTAATTCCCGTAACAATGCCCAAGGAGCTCAGAAGTTCGTTTAAACTTATACATTCCATAATATATCCTAAAGGCTCTGTAAAGATATTGGCACTAAGAAATGAGAATGAGGTAGAACAGAGAAACATGGAGAACTTTCTAAAAAATGCCGTAAAAAAATTTAAGGAAAGTGATGTATCGGTTTCCTATACCGTAATAGATAACACCGACTTTAACACTACCGTAAATGTTAGCATGCAGTCGCTCAATGCGGCCTTCTTTAAGCCCAACATCATCTTTGCAAGTTTGGATTCCGCCACTTCCAATCTGGGATATTACAACCGATTAATATTGGATAGTAAAAAGAATAATTTTGGGATGATTATTTACATTCCTTACGCCACCGCCAGTCTGGCCATAGAAAAAAGCATCAACCTGTGGATGACCAATATTCCGGTAGACTGGAAGGCAACATTTAGTGTTAAGGACAATAACCTGTCCGCCCTAATATCGCTTTTAATTTGCCGTAACTGGAAAGGAAACATTGATGTTCATATTCTGAATAACAATCCTAAATTGGTTTTCTCCGAAACCGACATCGAAGACCTGAACACTATGGTCAGATTTCCCAAGAACACTTCAATAAATATACAACAGGGCGACTTGCTGGAGAATGTGATTCAACAGAAGAACGCCGACGTCAACATTTTTAATATTGAGCAGGGAATGACCATTGATGACATGGTCAAAATTGTAAATGAATCCCGTATATCCGCCGTTTTTTGCGCCGACTCGGATTTTGAGAATGTATTGGTTTAGAAAAATAAAAGGCTATTCGCCATCCAAATTACAACATACTCAAATGCGATGGAAGAGACCATGGATTGACTTATTACAAAGTGATTTTGGAAAATCCTCAATGTTTAATAGTTCTAATTTAAGTCCTGTTTTGTAAGGATTTCAGCTTGGTCCAAGATTTAATTTCTTCATTTTTGGGTCATAGAAATCTTGGCCCTAATAGAACCTTTATAGTCGATTACCTCAGGGCAAGCCCATGAGGAATCGAAAGGAAACTACTTATAATATTTCCACGCCCGCCTGAACGGAACGGGCAGGTCCACCCGTTCCGTTCAGGCGGGCAAGAGTAGTAGTAATCAAATCTCCTTAGTGAGTAAAAGGACCGTTAAATGGTATCCCTAATATTTATTACATATCATTAAAAATGAGTATCTTAGGGTAGGTAACAAATAAATTTAGAGTTATGGCAACAATTAAATCTTTAAACAAATGGGCCAATGCACACACTTATTATCCCTTGGATTTGTTAAGAGTTGCGTTGGGTGTTTTTCTATTTATGAAAGGCGTGGATTTTATGTCCAATCACCAACAAATGGCGGAAATAATTAAACCTTTCCAAGGCATTCCAGGAGGTATGCTTATCATTCATTATGTGGCTCCTGCCCATTTTGTAGGGGGATTTTTATTGGTAATAGGCCTGCTGACCCGTTGGGCGGTTTTTGCACAGCTACCAATTTTAATGGGTGCGGTACTGGCCAATTTTCTTGGGGAGATGAACACCAGGAACTTAGTTTTAGCTACTATTACTTTGTTGGTTTGTATTTTCTTTTTATTCTATGGTTCTGGTAAACATTCCGCGGATTATTATTTAAAAATGCAGAAATAAGGCCATTAATACCGTATTTAAATTATATTTAAGTTTAATTTAAATCGGTTTATTGTTATCATGCCTTATTCGTTTGCAACCCTTAGTTTTAAAAAGTATATTAAAAATTACTGGATTTTATCGTTGTCGATAATTTTCCTTTTTTCCTGTGGAGAAAATAAAAGTTCCGACTCCAATACAGATGATGTACCAACGGAAGAAATCTCCGCCACATCGTTCACAGCAATTGGTGACGTTCCCTACAATGAAGAACAGCGTCAAGGATTAATTAATATTATTTCTAAACACAACAACACCAATACTTCAGAATTTGTTATCCATGTCGGAGACATTAAACCGGGTGCGGTAAACTGTGATGAAGAAGTCTACATAGATGTTGCAGAAATATTAAAAACATTTAAAGTGCCTACCTTTATAGTTTTGGGAGACAATGAATATAACGACTGTGAAAACCCAGAACAAGGATTACAGTATTGGAACAAACATTTCTTGCATTTTAATGAAAATTGGTCCTTTGATCCTCAGGTCACATATCAAACGGAACGTCCGGAAAATTTTAGTTGGATAGAGAACAAGGTTTTATTTATGGGCATTAATCTTGTTGGAAGTCAGGTTCATGATTCCATAGAGTGGACGGAAAGATTAACACAAAACGGACTCTGGATTAAAACGTTACTGGAGAAACAAAAGAATAATGTAAATGCTATGGTTGTATTTGCCCACGCCAATATTGTGGAAGCTGGTCCTGATAAATTTAAACCATTTACTGATTTGTTTAGAGCCGCCTCCCTATCTTTTGGAAAACCCGTTCTTATGGTTCAGGGCGATGGACATTTTTGGATAAAGGATAAGCCGTGGCAAGAACAAAATATTACCCGTTTACAAATAGATGGGCGAGACACAGCGGTAAAAATTACCGTAGACCCGAATCTAGACTACCCCTTTTTATTCGATAGGAATTTTTTAAATTGATTTCTATAAATAGAATTATCCCTAATTATGATTGCCATGCCTTGAATTTATCTAAGCATATCTTAACTAGGGATAATTTTAAACATTATGTACTACGTGCCTATTACATATAACACGTAAAATACGCCAACAATATTGGTTATATTTCTTCGGCCAGCCAAGCTTTCATCATCCAGACTGTCTTTTCCTGCTGCGTAATAAATTCGCTCATCATAGAATTGGTTCCTTCATCCGATGCCTCGTCGGAAGCATCCAAAATTCCCCTTTCAATTGTAAGAAGCTGGGAGAGAGAATCAACAATTAATCGTATGGCTTCTTCATCCTTAGTAATATTTTTACCAACAGGTACCTTTGAACTACTTATATAATCTTCAAAAGTATGTAAGGGCACACCCCCCAAAGTTAGAATACGTTCCGCAATTTCATCTACTTTCAAATTGGCATCGGTGTACAATTCCTCGAATTTAACGTGAAGGTCAAAAAATCTTTTCCCTTTAATATTCCAATGAATTCCCCTTAGATTTTGATAATACCGCTGAAAGTTTGCCAATAATTGATTTAAATCCTTACTCAGGGCTTTGGACTTGGATACATCCAAACCTATACTGTTTATTTGCATAATAAATTCTTTTTAGTGTACCACGAAATTACAGCATTCCTGCGCCGTATAAAAGGTAGATTTATTGATTGATTTTATAATCATATAGTAATATATGATAGCTTAAACGTAAGCTTGGACAATGGTATAATTATTGATGACATAATTAACAATTTAACACAAAAATTGTAAAATATATAATTACCTAAATCCTAACTGTAGATTTTACAATAAATTAAGAAAACAATAACAAAATATCTTATTGAATAATAAGGTACTGGCTTAAATTTACTTAACCCCCTATAACTAAACCAATTGAAATGAATAAAAAAAAACTACTACTATTTGGTATACCCGTTGTTCTTGTTCTTTTAGGCTACACTTTGTTCGGGAACACTACAGATGAAGATGTAGCCATTACCACCAAGGTTGTAAAGGGCGCTTTTCTAAATGAAGTAATTATCTCAGGAGAGGCTCAATCGACCAGTTTGAAAAAAATTAATGGCCCTGATGACATTCGGAAATTTAAACTTCGGGATGTCAAAATTCAAGATCTCATCCCAGAAGGTTCTTTAGTCAAAGAAGGTGATTATGTGGGAAGATTAGATCCCTCAGAGGTAAATGAACAGATATTGGATGCCCAGTTAAACTTGGAAACTGCTCAATCCAAGTATACCCAAGAACAGTTGGACACTACTTTGACCTTGAAGCAGGAAAGGACAGCTATAAAAGATTTGTTATTTGATCTCCAAGAAAATAGGTTGGAACTTAAACAATCTATTTACGAACCACCTGCCACTATAAAAAAGCTTGAAATAGGTATTGAGCGGCTGGAACGAGATCTAAAAGAAAAAACCGAGGATTATAAAATTAAGGAACAGAAAGCCATGGCCAAAATGGTCGAAGTTGGAACGGAAGTATCCAAAATTAGTAAAATGTTGGACGAGCTTAGGAACCTTCAAAAATCCTTCACCATACACTCCGATGCCAACGGAATGGTAACCTATGCCAAAAACTGGGATGGATCCAAAAGAAAAGTCGGATCGTCGATTAGTATGTGGGATCCTGCCATTGCCACTCTTCCAGACCTTACCAAAATGGAATCCAAGACCTATGCCAATGAGGTGGATATAAGAAAAATTAAAAAGGATCTTCCCGTGGTTATAGGTTTTGATGCCTTCCCGGATGTAACGGTAAAAGGAACCATAACCAATGTGGCCAATGTTGGAGAAGAAAAAAGAGGGTCGGACATTAAACTCTTTCAGGTATTGGTGAATTTTGATGAAAACAATGAAAATGTTAGACCAGGAATGACCACCTCAAATAGGATTCTGATACATAAGGAAGAGGATGTTTTAATGGTACCATTGGAAGCCGTGTTTTCACAGGATTCCATAAGTTTTGTATACGCCAAGTCCGGTATGTCCATTGATAAAAAGCAAATAGAAATGGGCGAATCCAATTTGGATGTTGTAATCATAAAAAAAGGTTTGAACGAAAGTGAAGTTGTATATCTGAGCAAACCAGAAGGATTGGAAGAAAAGAGCATACAGTCCTTAAATTAATTTTATGATAGATAAGATACTTCTAGAACAAATCGTCTCCAACTTCAGTGAGGCCATTCGTGTAGTGACCATCAATAAGGTTAGAACTTTTTTAACTGCTTTGGGAATCATTTTTGGTGTTGCAGCCGTAATTACCATGTTGTCTATTGGGAATGGGGCCGAAAAAGAGATTTTAGCACAGCTGGAGCTGGTAGGCGTAAACAACATTGTTGTAACCCCAATTCCGGATGAGGAAGATGAAAACGCCAGCGAAGACGAGGAGGGTGCCAAGGAAACTACCCGATTTTCAAAAGGATTGGATCTATTGGATGTTGCAAGTATAACAAATAACATTCCTACCATAAAAGCAATTAGTCCCGAAATAATCCTGGAAACATATGTAATCAATAAAGGAAGGCAAAATTCGGTTAAATTAATAGGGGTTACCAATTCCTTTTTTCAAACTACGAACATTCATATAGGTAAAGGCACCAACTTCTCCGAGGAGCATTCTGTAAATGCCGCTTCGGTCTGTATTATTGGTGAAAAAGTAGAAAAAAAATTATTCCCTGGCGAGAGCGCCATTGGTAAACAAATCAAGGTTAAGGACGTTTGGCTTCAGGTAATTGGAATAATCGAAGAAAAACTTATTTCAGAGAAGGCACAGGAAAACCTAGGCATCCGAGATCTTAATCAAGATATTTACATTCCTGTCAAGACATTTTTGGTTCGTTATAAAGATAGAAAAATTATTTCCGATGAACCCCTCGATTTTAGTGGAGGAGGCATGATCATGATTGGTGGTGCCAACAACGGACCCAAAAAGAGAATCCCAAGGGGTAATTACCACCAATTGGACAAATTAACGGTGCAGGTGAACAATTCCAATGAACTAAAATCGACCGCTGAAGTACTGAGTAAACTCCTTAAAAGAAAGCATAATGATGTCTTGGATTTTGAAATTACCATCCCCATACAATTGTTAAAACAACAGCAGAAAACGAAACAGATATTCAATATTGTGCTTAGTGTAATTGCAGGTATATCCCTCCTTATTGGCGGTATCGGCATTATGAATATTATGTTGGCCTCGGTGCTTGAGCGGACAAAAGAAATTGGCATTATGCGGGCAATAGGAGCTACCAAACAAGATGTAATTCTACAATTTTTATCGGAGTCCGTTTTAATAAGCTTAGGTGGTGGAATAATAGGAATAATATTGGGAATTGTGGCATCATACGGATTGGAACTGGCAACGGGAATAGAGACCATACTTTCATTGAACTCCATTATTTTATCCTTTTTTGTAGCCACCTTCATAGGCTTGGCATTTGGGGTGCTACCTGCTAAATCTGCAGCCAATAAAAACCCAATAGAGGCCATTAGACGAGAATAAAACAATATTCCGATAACATATAATACGATTACCCTCCCCCATTATATCAATCAAAACAGTCCAAAATGAAAAAATGTATTTTGTTGTTGTTCCTTTGTTCAAATCTTGTTGTACTGGGACAGACCAAAAAGCTTACGCTTACCGAGGCCATTGAAATGGCGAAAAAAAACTCTCCTGAATACCAAGCCGTACTAAATCAATCACAAGCAAGTTATTGGAAATACAGAACTTATGTAGCCCAATTTTTGCCCCAATTTAGATTATCGGCCACTTTGCCGGATTATTCTAAATCCATTACAAGAATTACCAATGACGAGGGTCAGGATATTTTCGTAAATCAAAATCAATCCAGAATAGATGGTACTTTGTCCATAGATCAGCGGGTTCCATTTACTGGAGGTAACCTTTCCCTTAATTCCCAAATCCAAAGAATTGATCGTTTTGGTGCTGATGAAAACAGTAATTACTCCCTAACCCCATTTTCCGTTAATTACTATCAAAATTCCTTATTCTTTAATCCCTATAAGTGGGACAGGCAAATAGAACCATTAAAATACGAGGAATCCAAACGCGATTTTATAGAGCGGATGGAGGATATTTCCCTAAGTAGTTGCCAAAGGTATTTTGGATTATTGACGGCACAAATGAGATTAAAAAATTCCAAGAAAAATTTGGCCACCCAAGACACCTTATTACAAATTGCCAAAGGGAGGTTCGAAATTGGAAAAATTGCTGAAAATGAGCTATTGCAAATGGAACTCGGACATTTAAATTCGAAAAATGAAGTTACAACAAATACCATCCTACTTAAAAGGACCTCTCAAAATCTAGCCCGTTATTTAGAATTGAAAACCGAGGACATAGAACTCTTCATTCCCGAGAAACTGGTAGATTTTGAGGTGAGTGTGCAAACCGCTCTGGATGAAGCTACCAATAATAGAAAGTCTGTTATAGAATTTAGAAGGAGGCGTTTGGAAGCGGAAAGAAATCTGGCTCAAATAAAAGGAAACAATAGGTTGGAAATTAATGTTAATGCCAATTTTGGATTAAATAAACGCGCCGAGGATTATGATGCCTTGTTTCAGGATTATGATAGACAACAAAGGGTATCTGTAAGATTAGGCATTCCCATTTTTGATTGGGGTGTATCCAAATCCGAAAGAAAAATGGGAGAGGCGGATTTAGGTTTGGTAGAAACAAATATTAAACAAGAACAACAGGCCTTTGAACAAGAGATCTACCTGCATATATTAAATTGGTCCAGTAAGCGTGATTTTCTTTCCACTTCGGAAAAGGCTAAAGAGATTGCCATTAAACGCTATACAATTACCAAGGAGAGATATATACTTGGGAAAATTACTATTACCGATTTAAATCTGGCACAACAAGAAAAAGATAAGGCCGAAATTGATTATTTAAATTCTTTGGAAAATTTTTGGACAGATTATTATACTTTGAGAAAACTAACCCTTTACGATTTTATCAATGACAAAAAGATTGAAGCGGAGAATATAATTGCTGATTAAGCGTCTAAATATTATAGGTATATATCAAATGATCGGCTACCACAATCACAGCACTAAAAAAAGAATTTATAAGTAACCGCTAAACAGTTCAGGTTTTGTTTTTAGTTTTCATAATTTTATCCCTTTAAAGGATACTTTATGACCATTACACAACTGCAATATGTACTAGCCGTGGCCGAATACCAAAATTTTACCTTGGCAGCCGAAAAAAGCTTTGTTACCCAACCTACTTTAAGCATGCAAGTGCAAAAGTTGGAGGATGAATTGGACATATTAATTTTCGATAGAAGTAAAAAACCCATCACCATAACCGAAGTCGGCGCAAAAATTGTTGCTCAGGCCAAGAATATTGTCAATGAGGCCAACCGTATCAAGGATATTGTAGACCAAGAAAAAGGGTTTATAGGAGGGGAGTTTACCTTAGGTATAATTCCCACCATTATGCCCACCTTATTGCCCATGTTCCTGCGAACCTTTATTAAGAAATATCCTAAAGTAAATCTGATCATAAAGGAACAAAACACCGAAAATCTAATCAGAAATTTACAAGATGGCCATATTGATGCGGCCATTGCAGCTACGCCTTTGGAAATCCAATTTATTAAGGAACGCCCTCTCTATTATGAACCTTTTGTTGGCTATGTTCCGCCAAACCATAGATTGGGACAGGTATCAGAATTGATACCTGAAGATTTGGAAATTTCAGATGTTTTGCTTTTAAGGGACGGACACTGTTTTAGGGATGGGGTAATAAATTTATGCAATGCCTCCAAAAATTATGAGGAAGAACACTTTCAATTACAAAGTGGTAGTTTTGAAACACTGATCAACCTGTCCAACGAAGGTTTGGGCATGACGCTCCTACCCTTCCTAAACACTATAGATCTGGATGAGAAAAAGAAGCAGAATCTTAAATTCTTTAAAAATCCATCACCGGCAAGGGAAGTCAGTCTTATTTATCATAAAAGTGAACTTAAAATACAGATTACCGAAGCATTATATGATGTTATTGCCAGTGTGGTAAGAGGTGCTATTGCTTTTCAGGATGTAAAAATTATAAGCCCGTTAAACAAATAGTTATTCCATTTTTCGATATTTATAAGAGCATTCTTCAATACAACCTACATTTGACAATATAAGCCTTCCTTCCGCAAAATTCATATTGAAACTGGTCTCTATTGCATTGTTTTCGCAGTGATATCTCAATGTTAAAATCTGGTCATTTGTACTGAAGATTCCATTTACAATACCGCCACAAGCCTTCTCGTTATGGGTATAGGATCCATTTGCCTTAAATTCAAATATAGCTCCATTGGCTACTGTTGTCCAATTTTCTACAATGTCGCCAGGACTTATTTTTGTTGATTCCAATTGCCATTTCCCTAGAAGTTCATTGGTAATTAAAGGCAAGGTATCTTCATCCTTTCCACAGCTAAAAATGAACAGGATAAATACGTAGGTTAAATATTTCATCATAAATAAAATTGGGGGTCCGCAATTATATACGGTTGAATTGACCTAAAAAGTTGTATTCAGGTCAACACAATTATAATTTTACTGCTTCGTGGCTACTAAAGAAGCCATAAAAAAGCCACCTTTTAAGGGTGGCTTGTATCTAAGCTTTTAAATAAAGTAAGCTTTGTTGTAGTTCTGGCTTGTCAAAAATAAATTGTTTCAACCAGAGTTTTAATTCTTCTATTTCAAATGGTAATAGTCTTGTCACTGCCTTTTCTAGTTCTTTGCAAAATAACTTTGTATCAAAACTAACCTTTTGCAGTACGGTTTTAGTGTACTCTAACATAGCTCTTGCCATATTTCAAAATAATTTTAGGTTGCTTGGACTAAGATAACCAATAAAAGATATATATTATTGCCGTCATTACGTTAAATAATAGATAAAAGGATGTTAAAGTCGATGAACGTACAATTTCAATTGCCCTTTTCTGGCAATAAAAAAATGCTTAGGGTGTTCACCTTAGTGTGTTTATCAATAATTTTTTTAGGGTGTAAGACTTTACATAACAATAAGTTATCCAAAGAAATTAACAAACAACTAAGTACAAAGGCAACTGGTGATTACTTCCAGGGCATACTTATCTATGACCCCGTAAAAAAGGATACTGTGTTTAGCCATAACAGCCATAAATACTTTACTCCTGCCAGTAACACCAAAATAGTTACCTTATTTGCATCGCTTAAAACATTACCTGATAGGATTCCAGCCCTAAAATATGTTGTTAGAAACGACACTCTTTATATGGAAGGTACAGGCGACCCAACATTGTTACATCCTTACTTCGCAGATAGCAGCGCCATAAAATTGGCCCAAGAATACAGCAACGTTTCCCTGCATTTAAATAATTTTAAGGAAAACAGATATGGCCCAGGTTGGGCATGGGAGGACTATGACCAATATTATAGTCCGGAAAGAAGTGGTTTGCCCATTTATGGTAATGTGGTAACTATCTTTAATAAGGAGGACTTAAAAGTTACCCCAGGCCATTTTCTAAATCAAGTAATACCTATCAGCTATGGAGTAAACAGGGAATTGTATAGCAATACATTTTATTTTGATAAACAGAGAAAAGATACTTTGGAAAGCCCTTATATGATAGATAGCACACTTACCAAAAATCTATTGGAAGAAGTACTTCTTAAAAAGGTGGATATTGTACAAAAGATGCCCAATAAAGAAAAGCAAATATTGTACGGTGTTCCGTCAGATTCGGTGTACAAAAGAATGATGCAGCTAAGTGATAATTTTCTCGCGGAACAATTATTGATTTTAAGCTCCTCTACCCTTTCAGATACCTTGAACAGCGCTAAAACGAGAAGGTATATTTTGGAAAATTATTTACAGGAGCTTAAACAACCGCCGCGATGGGTAGATGGTTCCGGCCTTTCCCGTTACAATCTGTTTACACCAGAAACCCTTGTATATGTGCTGAATAAAATGTACCAAGAAATACCTAGGGACCGTCTTTTTAACTTTTTCCCTGTAGGTGGCTTATCCGGAACTTTAAAAGACCGATTTAATGGCAATGACCGCCCTTATATCTACGCTAAATCTGGGTCTCTAGGCAATAATTATTGCCTCAGTGGATTTCTGATTACCCGTTCGGGAAAAACCCTGATATTTAGCTTTATGAACAATCATTTCACAAATAGCACCGCAGAGGTAAAACAACAAATGCAATCCATCTTCGAAATAATAAGGGATAACTATTGACCCAAGACCTTATTTTCATCTACATGCTTCCCAAATTTTAACAACAAAAGCCTAAGTTTTGGGGCTATAAAGGTCTCACAAAAAGGTTTCTCTGGATCGTTAAAATAATAATTTCGAAATGCCTTGTCCGAAATCTTAAAATCCCCAAACGGAAGTACCTTGGTCACCAAAGGTTTTTTAAAATGCGCTTGGTGATACTGTAGAGCTACAATCGCCCTTTCAGTATCTAATAGGTTAAAAGTATAAATGGCCGATCTATATTTTTTACGCATGCTATGATCGGATGTCGATTTATGGGTATACAGATGTATTAAGATCAAGTCTTCGAGGTCTATGTACCTCGGATCGAAATGCACGATTACAGCTTCGGAAAAGGAGGACTCCTCCCCTTTTGAAGCAACAAATCCCTGTTCTACCAATCTAACCCCCTTCAGGGATTGATAAATCGCTTCTGTACACCAATGGCATCCACCCCCAAAAGCAATTTTATGATTTATTTCCATAATAATTTAGTCGTAAAACTAATTGGAAAATAACCCATTAATTTTAGCATATTGCAAAAGCATTATGGTTTTGGCATCCTTTATTTCACCAGAGGCCATCATGGCCAAAGCCTTATCAAATGTCAACTCCAGCACATCAATATTTTCTGTTTCAGTTTCCGCACCACCACCATCGCTCACCTTCATTTTTTCTTCGTAAGAACCAATAAAAAAATATAGGATTTCGGTTACCGAACCAGGAGACATAAAAGATTCGAATACCTTTTGTACCCGTTCCAATTTATATCCTGTTTCCTCCTCCGTCTCCTTTTTAATACAGTCCTCAGGGTTATCACCATCCAACAATCCGGCACAAACCTCTATCATCATCCCAGTATCGTTGCCGTTGATGTACGTTGGCATTCTAAACTGCCTAGTAAGGATAACCGTTCCCTTCTTGGTGTTGTACAACAGGATAGCTGCCCCATTTCCTCTATCATAGGCCTCCCTGGATTGGGCTTCCCAACTGCCATCGGCTTTTTGATAATCAAAGCTTATCTTTTCTAGTTTATACCAATTATCGGATAATAGTTCCCTTTTTATGTTTCTTACTTTTTCGTTTTTCAATTGTGGGAGGTTTTTGTTTTCATACAAATCTAGGGATTTTAAATCCCAAGATAACAGTAAGGATAAATTTCATTTTGAACAGGGTAAATAGAATTTATTGTACTACAAGTAAGAATTGCCTAATTAACAAGATAAAGTCTTTTTTATGGAATTCCGGATAGTTATCGGGAATTGCTCTAACGGACATTTTTCTCGTCATTGCCGTGGTAGTGCGGCAATCTGCTTATTGAAGGAATAAATTGCTTCGTCGCCACTGTTTCTGGCAATGACGGATCGGTTTTATTCAAATGCTTAAACCTTCGTCCTTAGACCGTAACCGCTTTGTTCAAATACCTTCTAAAGGGCAGCATTTCCAAATAGACGGAGATTACCTTCTCTTTAAAATTGGTTTGTAATATTTCTTCCTGGGTCAAGGGATGCATTACGGCAAAGGTTTTATTGCGCAAAAGCTCGATATGTTGATGATCATTGGAAAATCCCTTGGGTGCTGTTTTTAAGGCTACATCTACAACCAAAGTCCCAAAGGTTTCTTTAAATGATTTTTTATTTAGGATTTTTTTGAGTTCCTCACCGTCATAGTCGATGGCCTCACGAATACTTCGTAACGTCCTGGAATCAGGTCTCCAAATTCCACCGGCCAACATAGACTCACCAAGGCCAATCTCAATATAAAAATCCCCCGTATTGGGCGCCTTATCCAACCCTGCTCCAAAATGGTCCTTGTATATCGGTTTATGGGGATGAAACATCAAATTATTATTGATGCGATTTATTCCTTTCTTGCCCGGCGTGCTATAATATTCATTATCTATTTGCGCCAATTCACTATCTAAATCATTCAACCATCCGATATAATCATCCCTTACTTCTTTGTACCATTTCCGGTTTTTATCCATCCATTCCTTGGAATTGTTCTGATTGAGTTGGGTAAGAAATTGAAATAGGGAATCAAAATTCATTATTTAGCTTAAATTTTATAGGTATTCAAAAGAACTTTAAAGTCACTAAAATCGATTATCTCCATCCAAAAGATTACCCAAGCCTCCCAAAAGACTTCCTTCACCCTTATCCTTGCCTCCTCTTGGTATAGATGCCAATACCCTTCCGGCCAAGCGACTAAAAGGCAAAGACTGTATATAGACCGTACCTGGACCCCTTAATCTGGCATAAAAAAGTCCCTCACCACCAAAGATGGTGTTTTTAATACCCCCAATAAATTCTATATCGTAATCTACATCCTTTGTAAAACCAATAATACAGCCAGTATCTACCATTAGGGTTTCTCCTGGGCCAAGTACTTTTTTAGCAGTGGTACCACCAGCATGTACAAAAGCCATTCCGTCGCCCTCTAATTTTTGCATTATAAATCCTTCTCCTCCAAAAAGTCCACGACCCAATTTTTTTGAAAATTCAATACCAACGGAAACCCCTTTTGCTGCACATAAAAAGGCATCTTTCTGACAAATAAACTTTCCTTGAAATTCAGTAAGGTCTATCGGAATAATTTTACCTGGATACGGGGAGGCAAAACTTACTTGTTTTTTTCCTTGACCAATATTTAAAAATGCCGTCATAAAAAGGCTTTCCCCAGTCAGCAATCGTTTACCTGCAGAGAACAATTTCCCTAAAACACTGTTGTCCTGATTGGAACCATCTCCAAAAATAGTGTCCATCTTAATGTCGGAATCCATCATCATAAAGCTACCTGCTTCCGCCACGACCGCTTCCTGTGGATCCAATTCAATTTCTACATATTGCATTTCCTCTCCATAAATCTCATAGTCTATTTCGTGTGCATTCATTATTTCAAGTTTAATAGTTTTATAATTGTTATAGCCTATTGGTAACCAAAAATACTGTTTTGTTACATTGGTGCACTACTTCCCAGATTCATTGGTACGTTGGTACGTTGATTCTTTGGTACGTTGATTTATTAGTAAATGGGACATTATTACATTAACCCTTAACTCTAAGGGTCCATTCAAAATTAAAGGTAGAAACTACTATTCCTTCTTCATTAACCCCAACGGATTTCATCCAAACGGTCTGCCCCTCTCCTGTTGCAATGGTATTCTTTATGGCATCGGCTATAAGATGGCCATCCTCACATGTAAAAGTAATTCTACCAGTAGCTTTCTTGGAAAAATTGGCATTGTTGTTCGCCACAAGCATCGAAACATTTCTGCCACTTTTCTTGATTTGGCTCATTACCATAGCTCCTGTAGTTAATTCAGCCGCCATTCCCTGAACGGCCCAAAACAAAGATTTAAATGGATTTTGATTGATCCACCTATGTCTAACGGTCACAATAGCCTTTTGGTCATCAATATACCTTAGACGGACTCCGGTCCACCATACCGCGGGTAACTTAAAAAAGCTGAAGACATTAATTTTACTCGCATCGGATGCCATAAGTGTTGTTTAATTTATTCAAAAGTATATAAAATACACGAGCTTACAAATGTTAATATATTGTTAATTTTTAGTACTTTGTTTTGCATAGTACCTTCTTTTAGATATATATTTGCATAGGAAGTTATTATGCGTAGTAGATGTAACTCTAAAAATCAAATAGCTCTGGGACATAAATCGGATCCTTGCATTAAATAGAAATTGTGCTTGTTGCCATTTAGAATTGACAACAAATAGAGAAACTTTAGAACACCAATTATAAAGCCATGACCGAAACACTAAGCAAACACGAAAAAAATTTATCGGCAATAATACATGCCTCCACCTTTTCTAAATACTTTATTCCGTTTGGGAATTTTCTCCTGCCATTAATAATTTGGACAGCCAACAAGAAGGATTATGGTTTCGTAGACCAAAATGGCAAACGTGCCCTTAATTTTCAGATTAGCCTTCTACTCTATTCCATTGTACTAGGAATTTTCACTGTTCCTTTCTTTATTGGAGCTATACCGGAAATTTTTCATCAGGGAAATTTAGGTTTTAACCAATTCAACAACTTCAATGGATTTGATTTAGATTTTAACCCTCTTAAATTGGGCAAACTACTCTGGCCTTTAGGAATAGCAGGTGTTGCACAGTTCGGTTTATTTTTAGTAAATATAGTCTACACCATCTTAGCCACCATTCGTACCAGTGAGGGGCAGGATTTTAAGTATCCCATAAGCATAACATTTATAAAATAATACAGTATAAAATTAGTACTCATCACACTAATTCCAGAGTTTATTCATCAAATCAATCAAAAGAGAAATGCTAAAATGCAATCATCGAAAAAAACGAACAGTTAAATTATAATAATCATGCAACTATGAATATTGAAAACACAAAAGCACAGATGCGCAAGGGAGTCTTGGAGTATTGCATACTTTCAGTTCTAGACGGGGAGGATAAATATACCTCGGAAATTCTGGACACACTAAAAGACGCTAAAATGCTAGTAGTAGAGGGTACAATTTATCCTTTGCTAACAAGACTAAAAAATGCGGGGCTACTCAATTATCGTTGGGAAGAATCTACCTCAGGTCCACCTAGGAAATACTACAAATTGACAGAAACAGGTAAACTTTTCTTAAAAGAATTGGATACAACCTGGGATGAATTAAGAAATGCGACGAACCTCGTAACCAAAACAAAAAACAACTAAAATGAACAAGACAATAAATATAAATCTGGCCAATTTATTCTTTCATATAGATGAAGTAGCCTATAGTAAGCTTCAACGCTATTTAGAGGCCATAAAACGTTCTTTTGCCAATACAAATGGTAGCGAGGAGATTATAGCGGATATTGAGGCTAGAATTGCCGAACTGTTCCATGAAAAAATGGAAAACGAAAGACAAGTAATAACCGAAAAGGAAGTTGACGAGGTTATTGGCATCATGGGGCAACCTGAAGATTATATGGTCGACGAAGATATTTTTGAAGATCACCCCAAGGCAGCTAAAAATACGGGAAGGGTAAGAAAATTATACAGGGACATTGACCATAAATATATCGGTGGTGTTTCTGCTGGTTTAGGCCACTATTTTGGGATAGACGCCCTTTGGGTACGACTGTTATGGATCTTGTTGACCATATTTACTTGGGGAGGCTTTATTTTTATTTACGGTCTCTTATGGATCCTTATTCCAGAAGCCCTAACCACGGCCCAAAAACTGGATATGCGTGGGGAAGAAGTAAATATCAGCAATATTGAAAAAAAAGTAAAGGAAGGCTTTGATGACGTAGCTGAAAAAGTAAAAAATGTGGACTATGAAAAAATGGGGCACAAGGTAAAGGATAGTAGTCGCAGTTTCTTTAATGCTATTGCGGACTTAATTATGTTTTTTTTTAAGATCATTGGCAAATTCATTGGGATTATCCTGATCGTAATAGGTGCCGCAGGAATTGTTGCCTTGATCGTGGGACTTTTTACGGTGGGCATTTTGGATATTATTCACTTACCAGGAATCGATTTTTACTATATGGTGAATTCCACAAATACCCCGGTATGGTTAGTGTCCCTTTTAGGCTTTTTTGCCATTGGGATTCCATTTTTCTTTCTCATGTATCTTGGCCTTAAGATTTTGGTCAACAACTTGAAATCGATCGGTAATATTGCCAAATTCACACTTTTAGGATTGTGGTTGATTGCTGTTATCTTATTGACTGTTTTTGGCATACGCCAAGCCGCTGCCCATGCCTACTCCGGTAATGTCTCTGTTGAGAAGGAACTTTCAATACAGCGGCCCAACCAACCCATAAAAATCAGTTTAAAGTCATCTCCCTATGATAATAACAGCAATAATATAGGTATAAATGGGGTTGTGCTGGATTACACCGACAATGGTGAAGAGGTTCTGGTATCGGAGGATGTGCGTTTAAGCTTAAAAATGTCCAAAGACTCTATTGCCCGAATCGAAATACGTAAAAATGCGAATGGTAACTCGTTTAAAAATGCCACAGAGACCGCCGGTAAAATCAACCACAATTATTCCATTCAAAACAACACTTTAATATTCGACGATTTTTTGACTACGGCCAAAGAGAATAAATACAGGGACCAAGAGGTAAGAATCTATCTATACCTGCCCATTGGTACGCAGCTGCAATTTGACAAATCGCCCCAAAGCTGTTGGATATTAAGAGCCAATAACGATAAGGATATGGACGGGTGTGAGATTACCAAATACCTGTGGCAAATGGATGACAGTGGGGAATTGCAATGTTTGGACTGTCCAAAGGATGAGGAAGAGCATGATGAAATTGATGATAATAATGGCAAAATTATTATTAATGAAGACGGTGTGGATATCGATTTAAAAGGGGGCAAGGATAATTTTAAACTCAAAATCGATGAAAATGGTGTACAGTTCCAAACTAAGGACAGTAAAAATACAGAACTAAAAAAAGATACAGTTCAGTAAGCCCTAATAACAATTCAGTAAATTGTAGTATGATTAAAGTAGCCTAATTAATAATTTTAGATAATCATTAAATAACATCATTAATCAATCCTTGAACTACCCTATCCCCCCAGGAATTTGTTTCAAGACAAAAAACAACAATCATGACAACATTAGCAAGAATTACCATCACCCTTATCCTAGCAATTTTGTTTTCTTCCTGCGGTTTCGATATTAATTTTGGAAACGGAAAGAAGGGAAATGGAATTGTTGAAGAAGACCACCGTTCCATAACCTCTGATTTTACATTAATTTCAGCCTCGGAGGGTTTGGATGTTTATGTTACCCAAGGCAATGATTTCCAGATTGTAGTTGAAGCTGACCAAAATGTAATAGACCTTATAGGAACAGACGTCAAAAATGGAACTTTGCGAATTCATGCCATTGAAAATATTGGTAGGGCTACCAAAAAGGTTTACGTAACCCTACCTGTAATAACCGCTTTGGAGACGTCCAGTGGTGCTGCCCTAATTACCCAGAATGCCATTAGGGCACAAAATATTGAACTAAGCGCTAGTAGTGGTTCCAGACTTCAAATCGAGGATCTAAAGGCCGAAAAAGTAACTGCGGACTCCAGTAGTGGTGCCGACATAAAAGTCGTTGGTGAAACTGAAACCCTATACAGCAATGCCAGCAGTGGGTCAGGAATAAAGGCTGAAAATTTAATCACATCAAAGTGCCATGCCAGCGCCAGTAGTGGGGCGGGAATTACTGTAAACGTATCAGAATCCTTAATAGCAGAAGCTAGTAGCGGTGGAGATATTCGCTATACCGGAGCAGCGAAAGTTGAACACAAAAAATCCAGTTCAGGCAGCGTAAGCAAATTATAAAACTCCAGCCTGGCCATAGTACACGCCTTGGCATTCAAATGTTAATAAAACCCATTGAGATTTCAATGGGTTTTGATTTTCCAATACATCATCTTTCTTTATATTCGTCCTATAATTATTGTTATGAAGTTAAAGATTAAAAAATTTGTACTCCCTTTAAAGCACACTTTCAGTATTTCTAGGGAATCCCATGATTTTCAAGATTCCATGGTCGTTTCTCTGACACAGGATGATAAAACGGGTTATGGCGAGGCTACATCCAACCCTTATTACCAGATAAGCTTTGAAACTATGCAGGCGGAGATTGAACATGTGAGAAAAGATATTGAGCAATTTAATATAAAGACCCCTGAGGCCTTCCATGCATTTTTGGTTTCGAAGAACCTAAGTAATTTTGCCATTTGCGCATTAGACCTTGCTGCCAATGATCTGTATGGAAAAATACAGGGCAAACCTCTATATGAATTATGGGATACGGACAACAGTACTTATCCGATTACCAATTATACCATAGGGTTGGATTCCATAAATAAAATGGTAGATAAGATGAAAGAGATGCCATGGCCCATATATAAAATAAAACTAGGTACTGATAAGGACGTAGCTATTGTAAGGGAACTGCGCAAGCATACTGATGCCATCTTTAGGGTTGATGCCAATTGTGCCTGGACAGCCGATGAAACCATCCTAAATGCCCCTTATTTAAAGGAATTGGGAGTGGAATTTATTGAACAACCCCTAAAAGCGGATGATTGGAAAGGTATGGAAGTAGTGATGCACCAAAGTGTACTACCCATAATGGCCGATGAAAGCTGTATAGTAGAATCCGATGTGGATAAATGCGCGTTTCATTATAATGGCATCAACATTAAACTTACGAAATGCGGTGGCCTTACCCCTGCAAGACGAATGATTAAACGGGCCAAGGAATTAGGTCTAAAAGTAATGGTCGGTTGCATGACGGAATCCTCAGTAGGTATTTCGGCCATAGCCCAACTAATTCCACAATTGGATTATGTAGATATGGACGGCGCCATGTTGCTAAAAGAAGACATTGCCGATGGGGTTATTATTAAGGAGGATGGAAAAGTAATCTTTCCTACCTTAGGTGGTAGTGGAATAAGCTTACGATAATGACTTTTTATATCGATGGCTTCCCTGGCAGGGAAATAGAGTTGGACCAGAAGAAATACTTGTATTTTGGAGGCACGTCTTATCTGGGGCTTCAGACAGATGAAGCTTTCCAGGATATTTTCATATCCAACATTAGGAAATACGGCACAAACTACGGAGCGTCTAGAAAATCCAATATTCGAATTTCCATTTATGAGGAGGTGGAACGGCATTTATCCCATTTAGTGGGAAGCGAGGCGTGCATCAGTTTATCGTCCGGGTATTTGGCCGGACAACTCGTGAGACAAACTCTGGATACCAAGACAAATAAGCTATTCTATGCTCCCAACACCCATACTGCCCTTTATTCCCCTAGCCTATCTGATGAACAATTTAAACCATACCCAAATTTCACTGCCTTAAATTTAGCCATCAGAGCTCATTTGAAAGTCGATCAGAGTACCATACCAGTAGTTCTTTTAGACGCCATCGATTTTTCTGGATCCAACTATCCCGATTTCGACGGATTAAAAATGCTGCCATTGGAAAAAATCATTCTAGTGGTAGATGATTCACACGGGATCGGAATAGTTGGCAAAAATGGGGGTGGTGTTTATAGTATGCTGCGAGAGTTAAAACCTAAAGAACTGATTGTTTGCTGCTCATTGGGTAAAGGTTTCGGTATTCAGGCAGGTACCATTTTTGGATCTAAAATTCGAATGGAAGAATTGGTGGACACCCCTTTTTTTGGTGGAGCCAGTCCAGCAACACCTGCCGCCTTGGCCAGCCTTATAAACGGAAGTGAACTCTTCAATGAAAAAAGGGCTATGCTCAAAGATAATATTGAATTATTCAGGTCGCACATTAAAGCGCTGGATAGATTTAAATTTATGAAAGAACATCCTGCCTTCAGTTTTAACGATGAAGAGTTTACCAAATATCTAAAGGCACAAATGATAGTGGTGACCAGTTTTCGTTACCCAGATGTAGATGCTAAACTTATGAGCAGAATTGTAATCAGTGCCCATCACAAAAAAGAGGATATCCTTTTGCTCTGTAATCTTATAAATTCATATTTCTAAAAATAAACGGCCAACCCATACCCCTTTTCTACAAATTAACTTTAGCCCCTCCCCTTTTGGCCCAATTTACAGTACATTAAAGATTTTGGTCGCAAATTCCTAGACAATTTGGCAAAGTCTTTTTCCTCGGTTTATTTAAAAAAATATTTTCAGCCCAATAAGGCTCCTAACTAATTTTATCCAATTCTTTTAAGGATTTTTTTAACATAGTTTTAGTTTAATATGTTAATAATCTAAAAAAGTCGTAACTTATTAGTATCTAAACTCATAAATAAAATAGTCATGAAAAAAATACTTGGAATAGTTTTCTTGATGCTATTTTTGGTGTCCGCCACCAAAATTGCTTCTACAAAAATTCAAAGCCCAAATACCCTTGAAGGTACCTGGGAACTAGTAAGTTTTAACAATTACGATGGCAACGATGTAATAAAGACCATTCCTCCTACGGAAGGTTACCGTCAAATTAAAATGTATTATAAAGGAAAAGTTATGTGGACACGCTATGTTCCAACGGATTCCATTGAATGGTTTGGCTATGGTTCCTATGTCGCTACGGACAGTACATTGACAGAAAAATTGGAATACATGTCATCCTCTATGAGAAAAGTTGCCAATGAAAATATGGAATGGCACATGGAACTCAAATTGGAAGGTGATAATTACAGCCAAATCTTTATTGATGCAGATGGAAATCGTATTAATTCCGAAAATTATAAGCGTTTAAATTAATATTGCACCTTAAACTATTTCAATAGAGGATCTTAGATATGCGGTACACATGGTACCAAATAAAAAACAATCTGTAGGTGGATAATAATTCCAAATACAGATTGTTTTTGTTTTCCCCCAATTAAAGTGGAGGGGCGTATTCAATAATTTCCAAGCATCAATTTTGGACTAAACCTCTTGATGGGTCTCTACCGTAGCCAAGTATCTTTCAGCATCCAAGGCCGCCATACAACCTGTTCCAGCAGCCGTTACCGCCTGTCGATACTCTTTATCCTGAACATCTCCACTGGCAAAAACTCCGGGTTTACTTGTTTTTGTAGATTTACCTTGGGTAATTAAATACCCTGTTTCGTCCATTTCCAATTGTCCCTTAAAAATATCCGTATTTGGTTTATGACCAATGGCAATAAACAAACCGGTAATAGCAATATCCTCTTTTTCTCCAGTGACATTGTTGACCATTCTTAAGCCTTCTACCACTTGATCACCCAAAACGGTATCCACTTCAGTATTATAACGGATTTCAATATTGTCCAAGCTATTTACCCTATGTTGCATAGCTTTTGAAGCGCGCATTTCATCCTTTCTTACCAACATGGTAACCTTTTTACAAATATTGGCCAAATAAGACGCCTCTTCCGCGGCAGTATCACCTGCCCCAACAATGGCTACATCCTGTCCTTTGTAAAAGAAACCATCACATACGGCACATGCCGATACTCCGCCGCCACGTAGCTTTTGCTCGCTAGGAATACCCAAATATTTTGCTGTAGCCCCAGTGGAGATAATTACGGTTTCTGCTTCAATAATTTTGTTGTCATCTATGGTAACCTTATGTATGCCACCTACTTCATCACTAAAATCCACAGCAGTGGCCATACCAATGCGTACCTCAGTACCAAATCTTTCAGCCTGCTTCTGTAATTGTATCATCATCGTTGGGCCGTCGACCCCGTCTGGATAACCAGGAAAGTTATCAACCTCTGTAGTAGTAGTCAATTGCCCCCCAGGTTCCATTCCTGTGTACAATACCGGTTTTAAATCTGCTCTAGACGCATATATTGCCGCAGTATATCCTGCTGGTCCCGAACCAATAATCAACGTTTTTAAACGTTCTACTTTTTCTGCCATAATCAATGTCTTCATTACTTATTAGAAAGCAAAAGTAGGATTTTCAATAAAAAACTTACAGCAAAAGTTATAAAAAGTTATTATAAAAGTAGTGGCTTAACCTATGGTTAGTTAAAGCATATAACCAAAACCTATGTATTTGTTGTGAAATTGGAAAACTTCTGAAATTTGATTCCACTGAAGAAAACAAAAAACAAATTCCAAAATACAATCTAAGGTTTTCAATTCTGCGAATCTTTGCTCAAAAATAAACTTTTTCACTCCTGTATTCTACAAGACTACTTACTCCCTTTACCCATACTTGTGTTCTCGGTTATAGCAGGCCAAATCCATTTAACAAATAATGATTTTCTAAAATCTGTCAATTATACAGCTATCCCAATCAATGAAATGGCAAGACTAAGAACGGTATACTTGTATGAAACCCAATTTGATTTATGACCGGTTTTAAAAATAGATTTTCTAGAAAACTATGCTTATTCTTAACCATGACCAGAAGTTGGGCATGCTGCTCAGATTGAATATTATTGATCGCTTCAATAACTCCTTGATCTGGTAGTTCATGGAACCGGTGTTCCGTTTTTGAAAGCAATGCGTTCAATTTTTTCTTGTTCCTTTCCTGTTTATCGGTAAGTTCATAACTGGTACAGACATGCATTATATCTATAGTTGATTTATGAATTTCCGAAATAAGCAATACTTCTCTCAGTAAGGCTAAACTGTAATCAATTTCGTAGTCTGTTGGAAATAAAATGCTTTTTGGAGTCTCATATTCATAAGCAAAGGGAATGGCCAGTACTGGACATTTAGCTCTTTTAATGGTATGCACTGTACTACTGCCCAAAAATATTTCCTTTGCTCCCGTAGCTCCCTGGGTCCCCATAATTATAAGGTCTATTTTCTTACGCTCCACAATTTCATCTATGGCCTCCATTAATACGCTAAAAGCACTTTGTGTAATAAATTGATGTCTGGGATTGTTATAATTTGAAATTATTTTTGATTTTAATTCTTCCAATCTAGTTTCTGAATCGGCACGGTATATATCTCCAAGGCCTAATTGCCCTGGACTATGCAACAAATACTCCGACTGATAAATGGCCGGTGTATAGGTGTGCAACAAATAAAAACTACAATCCTCATTCTTAAGCAAACGCACGGCATAGGAAATTGCTCTGTATGCATTATCCGAAAAATCTGTGGGTATTAAAATATTTTTCATTCGAAAATATATTTAGATTATCAAAAGTCAATTGGCACCAAGGTTTCTAACCTAAATGTCATACATCCTAAAAATCTACCAATGGAATAAATTATTGTTTAACTTGATTAAAATAATTTCCAATAGCGATTATTATTAAGTTTCTATTAAATTTAAGCAAAAATATGAAGCGAGATATGATTTTAATCAGCTCTTTCTAGGATCGATTTCAATAATTTTACGACATGCAGATTGCTCAATTATTTTATTCAAAAATGTAAAAGAAAGTATTGCAATTGCAATGCTTTTGATATTCTTGATTGAACAGGCAATAAAGTGTAAAGTATAAACAACGGACAGGTGAATTTTATAGACTACTACAAAATATTGGGTTTGGACAAAAGTGCCAGCCAAAGCGACATTAAAAAGGCATATCGAAAATTTGCACGAAAACACCATCCAGATGTAAACCCCAACGACAAAGAGGCCGAAAAGAAATTTAAGGAAATTAATGAAGCCAACGAAGTACTTAGCGACCCGGAAAAGCGTAAAAAATATGACAAGTACGGAAAGGATTGGCAACATGCTGAAGAGTTTGAAAAGGCAAGGGCTTCACAGGGTTCCGCCGGTGGTAGAGGCCAGAGAAGCTCTTCACAAAATTATGGAGAACGCGATTTCTCAGATTTTTTCGAATCTATGTTTGGAGGGTCCGGTAATTTTTCGGGAGGGGGAAAGACAGGTTTTAGAGGGCAGGATTTAAATGCGGAGTTGCAATTACATCTTAGGGATGTTTTTAGTACCCACAAGCAAACACTCCAAGTAAACGGTAAAAATATTAGGATTACGGTTCCTGCCGGAATCGAAAATGGGCAAACGATAAAGATTAGCGGACATGGTGGACCTGGACATCAAGGAGGGCCAAATGGTGACCTATATATTAGCTTTGGAATCATAAACGATACCGCCTTTAAAAGGGACGGAAACAACCTTTACACTTCCGTTGACCTAGACTTATACACAGCCATGTTGGGTGGAGAAATAATGGTAAATACTTTTGACGGACAAGTAAAACTCAATGTTAAACCAGAAACGCAGAACGGTACCAAAATTAAATTAAAAGGCAAAGGCTTCCCTGTTTATAAAAAAAATGATGTTTACGGGGATTTATATATAACCTATAACCTTGTTACCCCGACTAATTTAACACCGAAAGAAAAAGCACTGTTTAAAGAACTAACAGCGCTAAGAAAGAATAATGTAAGTGGATAAAGAAACTTGATCTATGGCCTCAAGTAAATAAAATCACCAAATTTAATAACATGGAACAGGAATATATACTAATAACCGACTTCTGTTTAAGTCATAAAATTGAAACCCATTTTGTAATGGAACTTTATGAATTTGGACTAGTAGACATCGTTGTTAAAGAAAACGTTCAATACCTCCCCATTAAGCAATTGCCAAAAGCAGAAAAAATAATTAGGCTCTATTCCGATTTGGACATCAATTTGGAAGGCATATCGGTTATAACCCAACTCCTTAATAGAATTGAAAAAATGCAGGATGAGATCACCCATCTCAAAAACAGGCTTGATCTCTATGAATAAGCCCATCAGTACAGATGGAGTAAGAATGGATTTGTGAATCAACATTATAGGTTTCCCTTAAAGTCTAAAAGTTCAAATTAAGATATCTCCCCATTAGAGCTCAAAAACATAAAATTGAAAAAAAAACTGCAACTGATTTAAATCATTTCACATAAAGTGTTGGATTTTTAATTTTGAAAGTAGTAACCCAATACCTTGATCCCATGACAACATTGATTAAAATTGAACAGCTTAATTCCGAAGAAGGTAAAAATATAATTACTAGAAACCTCAGTCGGATTTTGGATTTGAGAATTTTGGACATTGACATTATAAACAAAACAATATCAATTGTTTACAACAACCCGTTTGTGTTGGACAAAGCTAAAACAGAATTGGGCAGAGTTGGTTATTCCCTACCAAATACACACTTATTATAAGTAACATTGGTCTTGAAACCCTTCTTGGTCCTGAGCATTTATAAAAGATTTCAATTTTAAATCTATTATTCTAACAGGCTGTAATGTGTATTGGGCAAAGACTTCATTGTTTCTGCAGCTTGTTCTGCCGTAATATCACGCTGTGGATTTGCAAACATCTCGTATCCAACCATAAACTTTTTTATGGTCGCCGAACGCAATAATGGCGGATAAAACGACATATGAAAATGCCATTCAGGGTGGTCATTACCATCTGTTGGTGCCTGATGTATCCCTGAAGAATACGGAAAAGAGGTGTTGAATATATTATCGTATTTGATGGTCAGCTGTTTAAGGATTTCAGCATAGGATATCTTTTCGGATTCCGAAAGTAAACCGATATGTGCCAATTTTCTTTTGGGAACGATCATAGTCTCATAAGGCCATACCGCCCAATAAGGAATAAGAGCCACAAAATGCTCATTCTCCAATATAATACGCTCGTCCAACTTCAATTCCTGTTCAATATAATCCTCCAATATACTTCTATTGTTCTTTTGCCAATAGGCCTTTAGGTTGCCTATTTTCTTTTGTACCTCTTGCGGTATTTTATTCTGCGCCCATATTTGACCATGGGGATGGGGATTACTACATCCCATTATACCACCTTTATTTTCAAAAATCTGAACGTGATTAATGCTTTCCTTACTCCCCAATTCCCTATATTCTTCTTGCCAAAGTGAAATTACAGCTGTAATATCGGATACTAACATTAAGGGCAATGTAAGGGAGTGATTCGGGGAAAAACAAACCACCTTACAAATACCGGATTCAGCTTCAGCATAAAGCAGACCATTCTCATATGTTTCAACTTCAACATCTGGTAAAAGTGCCGAAAAATCGTTGACAAAAGAATAAGGTTTATCGTAACTAGGATTAACCCCTCCTCCCATTCTTTCATTGGTCGGACAAAGGTAGCAAGACGGGTCAAACACTGGCAGGTCCGTGGTTGCACTTTTCTCGGTCTTACCTTGCCAAGGTCTTTTAGTTCTATGAGGGGATACCAAAATCCATTCTCCTGTAAGGATGTTTAACCTTCTATGCGGATTGTTATTAAAACTATTTGCCATCACGTTTAATTCTGTATGTAGGTACCAGCACTTGGTTTAACTTCAAATGCATCCAATTCTATATTGAAAGCTGCTTTGTATGCCTTGGTAGCTTCTTTTATAAACTCATCTACCATGTCTTTATGCACTATGTTCAAGGTACATCCGCCAAATCCGCCGCCAGTTTGTCTAGCTCCCAGAACTGCATCGTATTGTTTGGAAAAATCGACCAAGAAATCGGATTCCGGACAGCTAACTTCGTAGGATTTACTTATTCCGTCGTGTGCCTCATATAGCAACTCACCAAATAGTTTTAAATCATTGTTCCGTAAGGCATTGGCAGTGGCCAAGACCCTTTCATTTTCCCTGATGATAAAAGAACATCTTTTATAAATAGTGGTGCTCATTTCACCTTTGCAAGCTTCCAACATTTCGTTAGTGGATTTTCTCAAAGAAGTAACCTCCGGATAATGTCTCTTTAATATGGCAACACCCTCTTCGCACTCCTGTTTCCTTGTATTATATTCACTGGATGCCAAATTATGGGCAACTTTGGTATTCAGCATTATTATTTTATAGGGATCAATTTGTATAGGAATCTGCTGATGTTCCAAAGACTGGCAATCCAACAAGATTACATGCCCTTTTTCGCTCATTACAGAGGCAAATTGATCCATTATACCACATTGTGTTCCTACAAAGCTATGTTCCGCTTTTTGCGAAAGAAACACAATATCCATTTTCGAAAGACCAAGACCAAACAGTTCATTAAGACCATAAGCCAGACCACATTCCAAGGCTGCAGAAGAACTTAGACCAGAACCCATTGGTAATTTACTTTCAATGGTACAATCGAAACCCCGTAATTTATCTGTCTTTAACAGTATTTCATTTAAAACACCTAGAATGTAATTTTCCCACTCTACATTGCTCTTGGCTATTTTATCCAAAGACAGCGTAAAACCAGTGTTGTAACCTAAACTATAAAGATTACATTCCGTTTTGGAATTATTCTTTTTGAATTTAAAGGTGATTTTTTTCTCAATGGCCGTTGGTAATACGTAACCAAGGTTATAGTCCGTATGCTCTCCAATCAAATTGATCCTTCCGGGGGATTCAATAACAAGCTCTGGGACAAATTTTTCTGGAAAAGACATATGTCAAAGTGATATTAGACCACAAATATAGCAAAATACTTTTATAAACGTAAGTATTACGTTTATAAACCGGCAGCCACCTCTTACATGACCAAAATTAGACAACATTTAAAACAAAAATCCCCTAAGCAGAAACCCAGAGGATTATAAAATTAAGTGATAACGATTATTATTTTTCCTCTGATAGCATAGGTACAGTGGCTACAGTCCTAAATCCTAGATGTTCTAAAGAGGAATCCAAACTCGACGCCATTCTTGAGGATATCCTATAACTGGCGCAATAAGAAGCATTGCAAAGAAAAGAACCGCCTCTCATTACTTTCTCCCTTGCGTATGGCATATTGGGATTATAAGGATTTGTAGCTCCTTGAGGGTTTACCGCTGGACCATTTAAAGCGTTTAATTCATTATAATAATTGGTATTGTACCAATCACTTGTCCATTCCCAAACATTACCTGCCATATCATACAATCCAAAATCATTTGCAGGATAAGATTTTACTCTCGCGCGCTGTTCAAAGCCGTCCGCCTTACTGTTATTTACAGGAAACTCTCCTTCCCATGTATTTGCCATTTGGGATAAGACAGAATCGTCATCACCCCAAAAATAGATACTTTCCGACTTATTTCCCCTTGCGGCTCTTTCCCATTCTGCCTCTGTGGGCAATCTTCTACCTGCCCATTGGCAATATGCCAAGGCATCTTCATAGGCCACTTGCACAACAGGGTCGTTATCTTTACCTTTTATGGAACTACCAGGTCCATTAGGTTGCTTCCAGTTAGCCCCAATGGTCCAGTTCCACCATTGTGAGAAATCATAAAGATTGGGAACTGAAGCCTTGGTCTTCTTAAATGTCAAGGAGCCTGGCTGTAATATGGAATCGTGCGGTTTTGGCGTGCCTTCAGGAACTTGGGTTTTCATTTCCTCCCAATCTATTGCCCGTTCCGCAATAGTAATATATCCAGTTTCCTTTACAAATTTTGCGTATTGCGCATTGGTTACCTCTGTGATATCCATAAAAAAACCATTGACCTTTACTTTGTGGGCCGGTTTTTCATGATCCATAGCCATTTTATCCTGGGGTACAGCACCTTGTGTAAACTCCCCTCCTGGAATCCACACCATTCCTTTAGGTGCCTGTATGTTCACAGGTTTTTCCACTAAAATAGGGGTGGTATCAATTTTGGATTCCATTGCTTCTGAAATCGGGGCATTAACTTCTTTTTCAACGGTTGACTTCTTTTCGTCCTTACACTGAATCAACAATCCCACCAATAGAAGGGCACTTAATAGCTTATAATATTGCATTCTAAATAATTTATGATTCTGCAAATGTAAAGAACGAAAGTGATTCTATTCCCCTTGGGGAATAAATTTCATAGCATAAGCTGTTGAAGCCACTTTCATAATAGCGTTGAAAATATATTCGCAGACCTGTTTCTGACCTTCAAAATTAATAAGGTCTACCGTATCCTCAGGGGTATGGTATTGAGGATGGCCCCCAGTATGGATTCCCAGAACCGAAATGTTTTTTTTATAAAAAGACACATGATCTGAACCTCCTACAGAGCCGGCATGAACCACAGGTGATAATCCCAAAGGCGGTCCCAACTCCTTCATTAATTCCACACCTCCCGGAAAGGTTCCCGCTCCCCCCATATAAACCTGTTTGGCTTCGTTTAATCTACCTACCATATCCATGTTTATCATAAGTTTGATCTGTGATAATGGTACAACCGGATTATCCGCAAAATATTTACTCCCCAATAGCCCTTGCTCCTCAGCGCCAAAAGCAACCAATAAAACACTTCTTTTTAACTCGGCCCTATTCGCCATTAACTCTTCGGCTATTTCCATTAAGGCAGAAGTTCCACTGGCATTATCGTCTGCACCGTGATGGATGCTTATCTTGTCAGATTTTGAGGAGGGGCCACCACCCAGACCTAAATGATCATAATGGGCTCCAAGCACTATAAATTCATTTTTTAAAATAGGATCATTTCCCTCAATAAAACCTATAATGTTCCAAGTCTTAACGGCCTTTTTAGGTTTATCCCCTTTTTTAACCCTTAATTGGGCCATAAATGGTTGTTTATAGGATTTCAAATAAGGAGGGATATTGGATTCTTTAAAATGCTTTTCTATGTAGCTAACGATCCTTTTATTGATTTTTCCTCCTGGATACCGACCTACATTTTTTTCGGCCGTTAAATAGGTAATGTGTTCTTTTAGCTCATCCCCTGTAATTTTTTCCTGAGCGACCGCAATATTGATCCAACTACCCAGCAAAAAAAAAGCAATTAATACTTTCATATGATGTTTAAGTTTATCTATTTTCTTTAAAATCCTCTTTTTCAAATTTCTCTGGCAATGTAAATCCCCGATCTTTCCATCCCACCAATAATCGATTCAAGTTGGCACGAAAAACTGGATAATCCTTTCTTGTTTTAGAGGTCCAGCCAACCTCGGCATAAGCTGCCAATCTAGGAAATACCATTTTATCCATGTCAATAGTGTCAGGAATCCATTCCCCCCACATTTGACATCCACTTCCAATGACCTTATTGTGAAGTTTTTCTTCCAATCCTTCAGGAATGGGGTCAAAACTATAGGCCTTTTCCAAGGGAATAGATTTATAAGAATAGTCCAAATAGGTATATTCATGATAAGAATTTACAATTTCGTATCCCTCACGAACCGCTTTCGACACCAGGTCTAAATTCCCTTTCCAAAAATGAACCAGTGTGTTTTTTGCCAAATTTTCTTTGACCTCAATGTCCGTAGTTTCCTGCCATTCATGAACATTTTCTCCCAAAATTTCATTCCAGCCCATCATTCGATGCCCGTTTTTATTTAAATAATTTGATATTCTGTTGGTAAAAAAAATATGCAAATCGGCTGGAGATATCAATCCGTTTTCTAACATAAAATTTTGAATTTCCACTGAAGATTTCCATGCATCAAATTTTACTTCATCCCCGCCAATATGGATTATATTACCAGGAAATAACTCCATAACTTCTAATAGTACATTTTCAAGAAATTCATAAACCCGTGGATCGGACACATTAAAGGAGTCTGGGAGCTTTCCAAAAACAGTAGGTACCTCATTAAGATCTCCAATAGTTCCCAACCAAGGATATGCCGCAATAGCTGCGGATGCATGACCGGGCATTTCGATTTCAGGAATAATAGTAATTTGCCTTTCGTTGGCGTATGCAATAATATCCTTAATCTCTTCCTGGGTATAATATCCGGAGTGAGGGGTGTTAGATCTTTCTGCACTATCCCATCCTCCAATTTGGGAATTGCTCCTGTTGGATCCTACTTGGGTCAATTTTGGATACTTTTTTATTTCCAATCGCCACCCTTGGTCGTCTGTTAAATGCCAATGGAAAACATTCATCTTTAGAAGTGACATCTGATCCAGTAGTTTTTTTACCTGTTCAGTTCCTTTAAAATACCTGCCTTCATCCAGCATAAAAGCACGCCAGCTAAATCGTGGACGATCTTCAATGCTCATACCGGAAATTGATAGGTTCCTATTTTTACCGTCCTCTACCGTCCGGATTAACTGTCTAAGGGAGATTATACCATAAAAAACACCTGTAGTTGTCCCTGCAGAAATGGATATGGCACTTTTACCCACTTTTAAGGTATATCCCTCTTTCCCTAATTTCTGGGCCAAACTAGGGTTGAGGTTAAGGATGATTCCTTTTCCCCCTTTTCTTTTAATTTGCAATTCTTTCTTATATTCCACTTTCAATAACTCTTGGAGATAGCTTGCATTTTCTTGGTTGGGGCGGTCAGCTATTATAGGCGTATTGGAAGTAATAATAAACTCCCATTCTTCCATATCTACCCTCAAAGGCTGTGGAATTATTCCTGTGTTTTGTGCAATACCTGAAAGAGCCCATAATAAAACCACGGGCAAAATAATTATAATGTTTTTCATTTTTTAATTATGGTTAATTAAATATATTTAATTTGAAATACTGAGCAGATATATATGCTACTTAATAATAGGTCCATTATGAAATCCATTTCTTCACAGACCTTCAATTAGGGCCGGAATCTTAAATTTTTCAATGGAAGGTTCTTTATGCTGACTTTCCAATATTTTGGCAGCTCTTTCAAGTATTTCTGGATATTGATCCGCAACGTTTGTAGTTTCTTTAATATCCGTCTTTAGGTTGAACAATTCCAATTTTGGTTTATTTTTATTATCCTTCAGATGGGATTTCACCACTTTCCAATCGCCCATTCTAATAGCCAATTGCCCGCCATATTCAGGAAACTCCCAATATAGAAAATCGTGCTCCTTTTGATCTCCCTTTGAAAGTAAGGTAGGCAGAAAACTTACCCCATCCGTATAACTTGGTTTTTCATAACCTGCTACATCTGCCAAGGTGGCCATAACATCATACTGCACAGAAATATGATCAGTGGTGGTTCCTGACTTTATATGTCCGGGCCATGAAGCTATCATAGGCACCCGAATTCCGCCTTCATATACAAATCCCTTTCCACGACCCAGCTCGCTTCTAAATGGTTTGGCACTATCAAACCAAGGGGAGTCCGAACCTCCATTAAAAGTGGGACCATTATCCGATGTAAAAACAATCAAGGTGTTATCGTATAGACCATCTGCCTTCAACTTCGCTACTAATTTCCCTATGTTTTCATCCAAATAAGAAACCATGGCAGCGTAACCGGCATGGGGGTTTTGATGTGGAAAATAGCCTCTTTCACCTAGGTAGGGTTCTTCCTTCCCAAACTTATTCTTATAATAATCTACCCATTTTTGAGGAGCTTGAATGGCTGCATGGGGAATTGGTGTAGCCCAATAAATAAAGAACGGATTCTCCTTGTTTCTATCCACAAAACCTTGTAGTTCTTTAAACATAAGGTCCGGTGCATAATCGTTTAATGTAAAGGGGGCATAACTTTCCGGGTCGTTTATGTCTGCCTCTTTGGCCAATTTAGTATTGGGTGCAATGGTGTCATTATCTAAGTGTACCCTGTTTTCATTTTTGTATAAATGCAATGGATAATAAGTATGCGCCTGGCGTTGACAATTATATCCAAAAAAGTAATCAAAGCCCATTTTTGTTGGAATGGATCGGGTATGCGGAGCTCCCAGTCCCCATTTGCCAAATATGGCCGTGCTATACCCAACTCCTTTTAGCCTTTTGGCTATGGTAATGGTGCTGTCCGGCATAGGTCGCTGTCCTTCCAAAACGGAATCCTTGGCCATTGCCTTGTAGTTCCATACATCACCACGTTCTCCCCATTCTTCATTGCCCCGAATATAGGCATGTCCAGAATGTGTCCCGGTAAGTAACATGTACCTAGCAGGAGCACAAACAGGGGCACTGGTATAGTGCTGTGTGAACAACATACCTTCTTTAGCCAGGGCATCAATATTAGGGGTCTCAATTTTTTCCTGTCCATAGGCTCCCAATTCCGCATATCCCAGATCATCTGCCAAAATGTAGATGATGTTGGGTTTGGAGTTCTGAGCCAAGATGGCCTCTGCTTTTTTTTCTTCCTTACAGGATAAAAAGGTGAATGGAATTAAAATTAGAGTAATTAATTTGTTCATTGTATCTTTTTTGGTTTCTGGCTTGACGCCTTTTTAATCTAATAACTAAAGTCTTGATTCTATTTTTTGTCTTAATTCTATTTTCTTTTCTCTTTTTATATGGCTTCTGGCTTCTAAGCAATCAATATTTTTAATATCAATTGCCCGTTTCAATTCCCTTTAGCTCCTTTACCAATTTTCAAATTAACACATTTCCTAATGGATTTATTGCTATTGCACTGGTTTCTCCAATAATGAAAAATCGATATTCGGAGCTACACCGTTGGCCGTTCTTTCATGGAAGGTATCCATGGCAGTTTTTTCATCAAAAAAACCGCAATTCTTCATGAAAAATTTGTTCCCTATAGCACCCCCTGCATAATCTTCCCTTGATCCTTTTCTTGCCGTGGCATCTGCTGTAAATTTGGCTTTGGTAAGTTCGTGCCAAGTGCCCTTAGTGTCGTAAATCCATTGATTGGTATATTCCCCCATTCTGGATATGTGGCCCACCTCAGTCATGAAATTCTCTAGAAAGGAATGTGGCCTGGTCAAATAGGTACTGGTATGTGGTCTTCTAAAACTGGCTATCAAATTCCATTTCTCAGTTTCCGGATCAAAAAAATAGGCTGTATAATCCGTAGAACTATTTACCGAAGGTTCACCCTTTAATAAAAATTTATAAGTGTTCCCCGCTTTCCAGTTAAACACCTTATAACTTTGTCCACCAGAACCTTCATTCCCAAATTCCCCCGTAGTTACTCCTTCCCCTTTACCCCGTAAAATTATTTTATACTCATCAGGGATACTTTTGGGATCCTGGGTTTCGAACGGACTCCACACGGAAAAAAGTACTCTTCTTTCCGTTTCCGAATTTACTTGCATTCCAAAATAGCCTTCTCCAAAACCATTGGCCATAAAATATGATCCTATTACATCCTCATTTTCGGGTACCGTTATTTCATTATAAAACCACTGAATGTCCGTGTCGGCCGGAGTGGCATAGGACAAATGTACCGATGGCCCCCTTCTACCCCAATAAAAATCCTCTTTCACATAGGTAAGATTGCCATTTGCAGCTTGTCCACCCATAAGCACTTCCTGAACTTCCGCAAAAGTACTTCCTGTTTTTTCCAAACCTTGCAGTTCCACATAGTGATACCCTGGTTGGGTAATTTTAAAGACTCCGACCTCCACTATTTTATTCTCCTGTTGGGAAACTTCAATCTCCTTTACGATACCATTCAATGAAACTTTAAGTTTTGAGATTCCATTAGACACCTTAAGCATTAAGCCAACATTCAATGGACCCGTTTTATCGGTTTTAAAATAGGTGCGAATAATAGTTTTCCCATCATTCCAATTCCGTATCCCCTTATCGGAAATAAGCTCTTGATTCTCCTCCACATTATTTACTACCCAGCTATTCCCACCGGGATTTATCGCTTCGGTAAAAACTAGTTCTTCTTGAACAATTTCTTCGGGAACATCTTGTTTGGCCAAAGTGGTACAGGACCAAACCAATAATAAAAAACATATTCCAATACTATTCCTATATCCCATATACCGTTATGTAATATTATTTGCTACTCTTTTGGAAACCTTAACTCCAAAATATTTGTTTGCGTCAGTTTAATAATTATGGTCGTAAAAGTTGTTAGTATCTAACTAAATTCTAAACGCTATAAATCCGATACCCCACTACCCTCTACTTTTCCCTTTAACCTTCTCGGATTCTTACCAAACTCCTTTTTAAAACATTTCGAAAAATATTTAGGGTCGTTGAAGCCTACCAAAAATGCGGCCTCTGATACGGAATAATTACAATCGGCAATTAAAATAGCTGCTTTTTTAAGCCGCATGGTCCTAACAAAATCTACTATTTTCTTGCCAGTCAAAGCTTGGAATTTTCGATAAATCGCAGAATAGCTCATGTTTAGGTCGCTCGACAAATTCTCCAGCTTAAAATCAGGATTAATCATCTGATTTTCAACTAGACCAACCAATTTTTCAAGAAAAATTTCATCTTGGGATTTACCTGGCCCACCCTTTGGGGTACTTATAAGATCGTTCTTATATTTTAAAATCAATCGATCACCTCTTGTGATGATGTTATTTACTTTTAACACTAGCTCGTTGATATTAAAAGGCTTATTTATATATTCAATGGCACCAGTACGTAATCCTAGTATTTTGTTTTTTGATGTTTTTTTTGCGGTTAGGAGTACTATAGGAATATGAGTGGTATGCTCATTTTTTTGAAGCTTGGCACTCATTTCTATACCATCCATTTTTGGCATCATAATATCACTAATTATCAAATCTGGGTTGTGCTCCAATGCCAAGGCATAGCCCTCTTCCCCATTTTCCCCTAAGAGAACATTATAGTAATTACTAAAAATATCCTTCAGGGATATTTGCAGTTCATAGTTATCCTCTACCACTAATATAGTTTTGGCCAGTTTCGTATTCCCTACTGCATAGATTTCCTCCTTTATTTCATTGTCAATATCCTCTGCTTCAATAATGGCATCCGCAACTATTAAATCGCTTTGTAAACTGTCCTTCCTATTTTCATTAAGAGGAAATCGAACACTAAAACATGTGCCTTTTGAGGTGTCCGATTTTACATCGATCTTACCGTTATGTAAATCAACCAGTTCTTTTGTCAGGGCCAAACCTATTCCAGTACCTACTTTTTGCTTACCTGAATCGGCCTGATAAAACAATTGAAAAATATTTTCTAGCTCCTCCTTTGGAATTCCAGGACCTGAATCGGTTACAGATATTTTTACATTTCTTTCCCAATCCTCTACTATTACATCCAAAGTTATTGCCCCACCCTTGGGGGTGAATTTGAAGGCATTGGACAGGAGGTTAAAAAAAATATGTTCCATTTTATCCTTGTCGTACCAAATTTTCAGCTCTTCGCTGGGATAGCTGCATTTAAAACTGATCCCTTTAAACGCCGCCTGTTCTTCAAAAGAATTGGAAATATCCTTTAAAGCTTGTACAAGATTATTTTCTGTAGGTCTCAATGTCAACTTCTCCAGTTCCTTATCGCGTAGTGATGTAAGTTCGAAAACGATCCTTGATAATCTATTGGCATTATTGGATATTAAACGAAGACGTTGTTGTAAAAGAACATTGCCGCTTTTCCTAGCCCGGTCCAACATATTTTCCAAGGGAATCAATATCAAGGTCAATGGCGTTTGAATTTCATGGGACATTTTGGCAAAGAAGTCCATTTTTAATGCATATAGCTCCCTTTCATGTCGGTGTTCCAGCTCATCGGCAATTACTCTATTTCTAAATCTAATCCAGATTATGATACCGTATACTAGACCAATTAATAAAAGTGTATAAAAAAATTGAGCCAGAGGAGATTTCCAAAATGGTTGTGAAATATAGATACCTACTGATTTCGGTTCAATGTCCCATTCACTATTTCCAGAACTGGCCTTTACTTCAAAAGTATAATTTCCTGGAGGTATGTTTGTATAGGTGGCCAAGCGCTCCTTTTCGGAGAAAATCCAATGATCATTGAATCCTTTTAATCTGTAGGCATAGTTGTAATTGGCAAAAAGTACATTGTCTATTGCCAAAAAGCGAAAAGAAAATGAGGACTGGTCATGATCCAGTTTCAATTCCTCTATCATTTCAACCCCTACTTTGGTTTGATCTGGAATAACGGAATTGGCAGGTTGATTTAAAATATCTATTTTTTCTATAAATAAATGAGCAATAGTCTCCTTCTTTACGATCTCACTAGGCTTAAAATAATTCACCCCATTTAATCCCCCAAAATAGAAATTTCCATCCTGTCCTTTATGGGCACTTCGTTGCATAAAGGAATCATCCTGAAGTCCATCACTTTTTTTAAAAACCCTTGAGATTGAATCCCTAACATTCAAATTCCATATGCCATTGGTTGAACCCAACCATAAATTACCCTTATTTTCCAATAAAACAGACCTAAATATGGTGTTGTCATAAGTTCCCTTAATCCTAATATGTTCAAATTTTTGATTAGCAATACTAAACTTCACCAAATCCCCATTCACGGTAACCATCCAAATAGTATTCTCTCCATCAGATGCCATTGACCAAATGTCATGATTTTTGTTGGCAACATTATTATCGTTAAGATCAGAAAACCTAGTGAACCTTGACTTTGATAGGTTATCTATATTTTCATTAAACCTAAATAATCCACCTCCATTGTAAGCAAGCCAAACAGTACCCGAGAAATCTTCTACCACGGACTGTGAAATTGACCCAATTAATCCAGCAGTACCATTTTCAAAATAGGCCAACAAGGTAAAATTATCCGAATATATGTATACCCCCAGGTCTGTTGTCACCCACATTCTTTTCTTAGAATCTTTGAAAATAAAACGAACGTCCAAGACCATATTATTTCTTGAATTCCGCAGCGGGACTTTAGAAAACTTATGGTTCAGGTCGTTGTACACCCATAATCCGTTCTTATAGGTCCCTACCCATATATTACCCTTATGATCCTCATTTATGGAATGAATATAATATCCCTTATGATCGATGGAATTTTCAAAGAACTGTTCCTCTTCACCATTGGGTGCTATTTTGGTAATACCCTCTCCATCGGTTCCTATCCATAAAGTACCCTCTTTTGTCTTATATGTAGATAAAACTCTAGCAGGTTTGTCTTGTTTAGATCCAGAATGATAATGCACCTGGCTATTCTCGTTCCTTAAAATGTTGAGATTTCCGTAATTAGTAACCACCCACAAATTGTCATTAACATCCTCATTTATGTCTATTACAGTATTACTGCTAAGCGAAAAGTCATTTAAAACATTATTCTTAAAGATGTCTATTTTGCCTAATTCTGGATCAATTCTATAGAGACCATTTCCATCCGTACCTAACCATATATTACCATTGAAATCAGTATAAATGGCCATAAAAACTTCATTCAACTGGGATGCCGTATTATTTTGAAAGATTTCGTCCTGAACAAAGCTATCTTTTTCAAAATCATAAACTTGCAAACCAAAGCTTGCATATGATGAACATATCCAAAGCCTATCTTTATTGTCCAATGTTAAAAGAGCGCTTTCGGGAAGCATATAATCATAAAGAACATCTAGGGTATCCAACTTACGATTATCTAAGGAGTATGAATAAATAGGTCCTAAGTAGGTACTTAAAATTAATTCCTTGGATTTTCTGACAACCATGGATATAATTAGGGATCCATCCAGGGAAATATTGGGAATAGTTGTTATACTATCCATCCGAGCATGGACATGATTGTAAGCGAAAACAGACCCTTTTTGCGTTGCCAAGAAAAGATTTTCTCCAACACTTTGTGTCAGATACGTTTTATGTCTATTCTGAAAACCTTGTACTTTATTATCAATGGAAGAAAATTTACCATTTCTTTCTAAATAGGATAATTGTCCATTTAAGGACAATACCCAAATAGTACCGTGGTTATCTTTAGTTATTCTTTTTACAGGGTCTGTTGAATTTTTATCTTTAAATATTTTGGAGGAAGGAACAAACTCAAAATTATAACCATCATACTTGGAAACCCCATTTTCGTGAGCCAACCAAACAAAACCTAAACTGTCTTGGACAGTGTGGGTCACTTTTACACCCTGGTTCTCTAATCTAAAGGGTAAATGAATGAAATTAGCACCTTTTTGGGACAATACATGGGGACTAAAAAGCACTCCCAAAATCAGGAACATCCATGTCTTCAAAATAATACCTTCCCTTCTCATATATTTCGATATAATCCCAATAAACGCTTTTATAGAGCTTTAACAAATGTACCCTAAAAATACCTCACTGTAAAAGAGGAATATTTACTTAAAAGGTGTAAATATTCGGCAATATGGCTCTTTTTCCAAAAATTTACCCCTACAAAGCAAAAAATATACACTTTTATCATATACGTAATTTTAATATTTGTTTAACATTAATTAACCCTTAAAACTAGATTGATGAATCATAGAAGAAACTTTATTAAAAAAACCGCCATTACGGGTGCCGGTATTGCTTTACTTCCCAATCTAGGTTGGACCAATTCTTTGGCCAAAGACCTACAAAAATTAAAAGTAGCTGTAATTGGTGTTGGGCTAAGAGGAACCAATCACCTTGACAATCTTTTAAGGAGAAATGATGTAGTTGTAACTGCCATTTGTGATATAGACCAAAACCGTATTGATATTGCACAAGACCATATACAAAAAGCAGGAGGAAAGAAAGCGAAGGCTTTTGGAAAGAATGAACACGATTATAAAAATCTGTTGGCGCTACAGGAGATAGACGCAGTGGTTATCGCCACCCCTTGGTTATGGCACACCAAAATGGCAGTAGATTCCATGAAAGCGGGTAAATATACCGGTATTGAAGTATCGGCTGCCAATACCTTAGAGGAATGTTGGGATCTTGTAAACACTCATGAGGAAACTGGTTCCCATCTAATGATATTGGAAAATGTAAACTATAGACGCGATGTACTTGCCGTTTTGAATATGGTAAAGCAAAATGTTTTTGGTGAACTATTGCATTTTAGATGTGGTTATCAGCACGATTTACGAGGGGTGAAATTTAATGACGGGAAAACGGCATATGGCAAAGGTGCCGAATTTGGAGACAAAGGTATTTCAGAATCGGCATGGAGGACACAACATTCCCTGTTAAGAAACGCCGATGTCTATCCTACCCATGGTTTGGGACCAATAGCCGTTATGGCAGATATCAATCGAGGAAATCGATTTCTATCACTTACATCACATGCTACAAAAGGTGTTGGCTTGCATAAATATATTGTAGATACCGCTGGCGAAAATCATCCCAATGCGAAACTAAAGTTTAAACAGGGAGATATCATTACCTCTACCATAGAAACTTCCAATGGAGAAACAATTATTGTTACCCATAACGTAAATAACCCCCACCCCTATTCATTAGGATTTAAAGTTCAAGGGGCACAAGGGCTTACGGATTTCGACTATCACACACAACGAATCCATATCGAGGGCACCACTGAAGGCCATGGTTGGGAAAATATGGATACCTGGTTGGAAAAGTATGATCATCCCTTGTGGAAAAAATTTGGCAGTAGCGCCACTGAAGCCGGTCACGGAGGAATAGATTTCTATGTTATGAACGCCTTTATAGAATCTGCCAAGGAGAATATCGCACCTCCTATGGATGCATACGATGCAGCTGCCTGGAGTGCTGTTACCCCGCTATCTGAACTATCCATTGAAAATAATGGTGAACCACAGGATTTCCCTGATTTTACCAGAGGTACTTGGATTAAGAGAAAGCCATATAACTGGATTAAGGACACGTATTAAACATTGGTTATTACACCATTTAATGATATTTTGAGTTGTTTGAGTTAGTTGTTTTTTAAAGACCCGTTCCATGCAAATGGAATGGGTTATCCAACTAAAGATCTAGCCCAATCCACTTGAAAACCTAAATAGTATTTAATGATTTTATATTTATAATAGTTGCAGACAAAAAATCAATAACCCAAAACAAAAGCCCCTTATGACGTAAACCTTATTAATTGTTAAACACTTATTAAACTTTAAGATCAACTAAATATTAACTTAAATTAAATCAATGAAAAAACTAATTTCAAAAGGATTTATCCTATTCATGTTAGTGCTCACTTATTCAATTCAAGCACAAAACAGTGAAGTGCAGGGAACTGTAACAGATGTTTCGGGAGTTCCCTTGTCGGGAGCCTCCATTACAGTAAAAGGAACCTCAAAGGGGGTTATTGCGGATTTTGATGGAAACTATTCCATTAATGTTTTAGATTCCGATGTGCTATCCATTTCTTATTTGGGTTACTTAACCCAAGAAGTACCAGTAAATGGTAGAAATTCAATTAACGTGTCTTTAAAAGAAGATGCAAGTCAGTTAGATGAAGTAGTTGTAGTGGGATATGGCACCCAAAAGAAAATTAATCTGACCGGGGCCATAACTACAGTTAATGCAGAAGAAATAGAGAATCGACCTATTACCAGTGCAACACAGTTATTATCTGGATTGGCCTCAGGAGTTTCGGTTTCGCAAACTTCAGGTAGACCAGGAGGAGACGATGCCGCCATTAGAATTAGAGGTGTTGGAACACTAGGTAATAACAATCCTTTAGTATTAATCGATGGATTGGCTGGATCTTTAAGTAATGTAAACCCATCAGATATTGAGAGTGTAACTGTTCTGAAAGATGCAGCATCAACCTCAATTTATGGGTCCAGTCCAGGGCAGCTAATGGTGTTATACTTATAACAACAAAAAAAGGAAAGGAAGGTAAACTTACCGTTGCTTATGACTTTTACTCTGGTGTACAAAATGCAACAAGATTAACGGATTATGTAACAAATTCAGCAGACATGATGGAGTTGTATAATCTTGCCATTCAAAATGAAGATCCTACGGCCTCGCCATTTTTTACATCGGCTCAAATTAGTGAATTTAGAACTGGAACAGATCCTTATATCTATCCTAACACAGATTGGAATGACCTTTTGTATAGAACTGCACAAATCAATTCACATAACGTAAGAATAGGCGGTGGTAATGAAAGTACCAGATATTCCTTTTCCGTAGGTTATTTAGATCAAGATGGGGTGCTCTTGGGGACTAGTGCCCAACAGTACAACGTTAGGTTCAATTTGGATTCAAAAGTATCGGAAAAATTCAATTATTCTGTCAAAATATCCGGCAGACATGATGATGTATATGAATCTCCTATGGGATCAGGAACTTTGACCGGATGGGTAAATAGAGCGAAACCATATTACACCGCTCTTCTCGAAGATGGTAGATATGGTGATACATGGATCGGAAGTGCTTCTCAAAATGCATTGGCAGCTGCCCAGAATGGAAAAAATCATATCGGTGAAGATAATATTGTATTGAACTTGTCCGGTGAATATGAGATTTTAGAAGGCTTTAAATATAGAGGTACAGTAGGTGTATCCAAAAGAAATCAATTCCAAAAAATATTTAGACCGGAAATTTTCACCTACGATCCAAAAACTTTTGAGGCTCGACCATTAGGTTTTGGTGGTTCTGCCCTATCTGCCGATAATAGAGCTTTACAGGATACTGATCTAACTTTTATTAGTACATTGTCGTACGATAAAACCTTTGCAGAAAACCATAACATAGGATTATTAGGAGGTTTTCAGCAAGAAACAAGCAAGTTTGATTATTTAAGAGGTACAAAAGCTGGAATTCCTAGCAACGCCCTTCAAGAAATAAATGCTGGATCCATAGACCCCACTGCTGAAGGATATTTGGTGGAATTCGGTTTACAATCTTTCTTCGGCAGGGCAACCTACAATTATAAGGAGAAGTATCTATTGGAGGCCAATTTTAGGTACGATGGTTCTTCTAATTTTGGACCAGGTAACAAATGGGGCTTTTTCCCATCAGTTTCAGCGGGATGGAATATTTCCGAAGAATCATTTTTAAGGGATAGTAATATTGTTAATAGCTTAAAATTAAGAGGTTCTTGGGGACAACTAGGAAATCAGGCTATTGACCCTAACCAATACAGCGCAACGTATGCTCTAGGTCAAAATTATTCCTATGGAGGTTCACTAGTAGGTGGAGCTGCACAGACCAGTTTACCGAATACAGAGGTTACCTGGGAGACTTCTACCCAAACTGATATTGGAGTTGATCTTTTGGCCTTTGGTGGAAAACTGGGATTAGTCGTTGATTATTTTCATAAATTGACAGATGATATTTTAAGACCGGTTAGTATTTCCTCTGTTATTGGAGGATTATCACCCCCAACCGTAAATTTGGCTTCGGTTAGAAATTCTGGATTTGAATTTGCATTGACTCATAAAAATACCATCGGCGATTTTAATTATGGTGTCGGTGTTAACCTTACCACTATTGATAACGAAGTTACAAAGATTCCAGCCCCTGCCATTGGTGGATATACTAGAATAGCCGAAGGGAGCCCCATTGATGAATTTTACTTGATCAAAATGATAGGTATTTTTCAAAATGAAGCAGAAGTAACTGCTCATGGTGCGCAACCGACTGCTAAACCAGGAGATGTTAAATTTGAAGACTTTGACGACAATGGCATTATCGATGCAGGGGATAGACAGGCAGTAGGAAGTTCAATTCCAAAGCTAACTTATGGTGTAACGTTGGATGCTGGTTATAATGGCTTTGACTTTTCAGCCCTGTTCCAAGGTGTTGAAGGTGTAGATGCTATTACCGAACACGAACAAAAACCCTTTTTTAATGGAGCTGGTATACCAACATTCTGGCAAGATAACGCTTGGACAGCAGAAAATCCAAATAATTCCTATCCAAGATTAACTAGGTCCAGCAACTATAACGTCAATGCATGGCAAGATTCTTCTTTCCTTCTTGAAGATGCTTCCTTCCTCAGGATAAAGAATATTCAACTTGGCTATTCCTTTCCTGATCAGTTGCTAGAAAAATTAAGTTTGGACAGATTGCGTGTTTATGTAAACGCCCAAAACCCATATGTAAAGACGGATTATAGAGGATTAGATCCGGAAAAGAGCGTTACAGCTGGTAGGGGATCTTACACCAATGTAAGTATATATTCATTGGGTCTTAACATTTCACTTTAAAAAATAAACTATGAAAACAATAAGAAACTATATTTATTTACTGTTGGTATTAGGCCTGGTTTCATCTTGTGACAAAGATGTTTTAGAGGTAAGTTCGACTACCCAGATTTCTGCCGAAACCTTTTGGAAGACTGAAAGTGACGCAAAACTGGGGATTGACGGGGTTTACAACAGATTACAAAGTTACGCATCAAATTATTTATACACGGATGCAGTTGCGGACAATGCTTACAGCAATTACCCTTGGGAGGGTTTTAAAGCCATTGCAGATGGAACACATGATGCACGGGGACCTGGATCGATTGACTGGTTTTGGGATGATTTCTGGAAAGGTATTGGACGGGCAAACACATTATTAGATAATATTGATGCCGTTGAGATGGATGAGGCCATAAAAACCAGAATGAAAGGGGAAGCCTTATTTTTAAGAGCATATTTCTATTTTCAGTTAACAGATTTTTATGGTGGAGTTCCTCTAATTTTAGAAGCCCCAAAATTGGAGCACGGAGCATTACCAAGGAATACGAAAGAAGCTGTAGTGGATCAGATTATCGTTGATTTGAACGCTGCTGCCGGGATGTTGGAAACAACGGCATCCGAAACTGGAAGAGCTACTGAAGGTGCTGCAATTGCTCTAAAAGCAAAGGTTTTGTTGTTTAATAATCGAAATGCAGAAGCTGCTGTTGCCGCTAACGAGGTTATGGGCATGGGCTACAGCTTATTTCCCTCCTACCGGGATTTGTTCAAGGAAGAAAATGAGAATAATGAAGAGGTGATTTTTGACGCACAATTTAAATCTCCAGAGGTTGGTAATTTCTACGAGTTATATATTGGAGCTGATGGTGGAGGAGGCTGGGCCTCAATCATGCCTTTACCGGAATTGGTAGCTGATTATGACATGGTAGACGGCTTACCAACAAGTACTTCTCCATTGTATGACCCTGCCAATCCCTACGAAAATAGGGACCCTCGGTTAAAACAAACCTTATTTGTACCTGGATCTACCTACAATAATGGAGTACCCTTAAATGATCTAAATACATACACTGGTTTCGCTTTCAAAAAATATACAGAATATGATGAAGACACCAATGTAACACCGACTGGTTACCCAACCACTACTGGTTTAAATGTTATCATTCTAAGATACGCTGAGATATTGTTGATCTATGCAGAGGCTCAAAACGAAGCGGTTGGTCCAGATGCCAGTGTTTATGCGGCTCTAAAAGAGTTACGCTCAAGACCAAGTGTTATGATGCCGGATATTCCTGCCGGACTTTCACAAGCACAAATGAGAGAAGTTATTCGCCATGAAAGAAGAGTGGAGTTGGCCATGGAAGGAAAACGATATTCAGATGTAAGGCGATGGGGAATTGCAGAAGATGTTATGAACGGAATAGTTGATCCAGGTGGAACAAGGACATTTAATCCATCGAGAGATTATTTATGGCCGATCCCAGGAAAACAATTCGATTTACCCGATAATACCTTGGAGCAAAATCCAAATTATGGTGAATAATCCCATGATATAAAGCTTTAATTATAAAAATGAGGTCGGATATTTATCCTGGCCTCATTTTTTTGTTACTCCAATCCTATTGTGGTATTTTTAATATAAAAGCAGCTAAATGTTATTCCTAAAATATACTTTGTTAATTTGTCTTGTAGTACTCTCGGTCCTTTCATGTTCCGATGTGAACAATAAAGATAACTCCGAGCACGATCAACATTCAGATTCGCTATTCTCAATAATTTCACCAGAGAATTCTCAAATTAATTTTAAAAATATATTAAAGGAAACCACTACAATGAACGGTTTGTTTTATGAATATTATTACAATGGCGGCGGTGTATCCGCGGGAGATCTGAACAATGATGGTTTAGTAGACATTTATTTTATATCCAATTTAAATTCCAATAAACTCTATTTAAACAAAGGTGATATGAAATTCGAGGATGTTACCGATATAGCCAATCTTGAAGGAAAATATGGCTTTCCCACGGGGGTAACATTTGTTGATATAAATGGTGATGGAAAATTGGATATTTATATAAGTAAGTCAGGAAAATTCAGTGACCCGGATAAAAGAAGAAATGAATTATATATTAATAAAGGTAATAATTCAGAAGGAATACCGGTTTTTGAGGAAAATGCAAGAGAATATGGGCTAGACCTGCCCCATTTTTCGACTCAAGCATCTTTTTTTGATTATGACAAGGATGGAGATTTGGATATGTTTCTTATAAATCATGGAATTACCCTTTATCCAGATCAAGTTATAGAGGAATACCTAAAAACTGAATCCGAGTATAGAGGAGAAAGGCTTTTTCAAAACAATAATGGAAAATTTAAGGATGTTACAAAAGAAGCTGGTATCATTAATAATATGTTGGGATATGGTTTAGGAATTGCCATTGGCGATTTGGACAATGATAATTGGCCGGATATAATTGTTGGACACGACTATTCCGAAAAAGACCATATGTATTTAAATCAAAGAGATGGTACATTTAAAGAGGTGATACTGCAAACCACCAGCCATATTTCCAATTTTTCCATGGGAAATGATATTGCGGACTTCAATAATGATGGCCTGTTCGACTTTATTTCCTTGGATATGATGTCTGAACATAATTTTGATATAAAAACAAGTATGAGCGGCATGAATCCCTCTAGGTTTTATAAACACGTAGATCTAGGATTACATCATCAGTATATGTATAATGCTCTTCAAATTAACAATGGAATCCATGGTACATTGCCACGATTTTCAGACATTGCCCAGCTATCAGGAGTTTCGAGCACCGACTGGAGTTGGGGTCCTTTATTTTTTGATATGGATAACGATGGTTTTAAAGACTTGTTTATTTCCAATGGTATAAAAGGGGATTTTCGAAACAACGATTTTATCAACTATCGAAAGCAACAACAAGAAAAAATAATACAATTTAAAAAAGACGGAAAGACATTTGATCAAAAGGCCTTTATAGATGACATTATGGCCCATATGCCTAAAAGGAAAAAAGAAAATTATTTCTACAAAAATAATGGAGATTTAACTTTTAGCTCAATCGGCTTAAACAACAAAGATGTTATACCCACTAGTTCCAACGGGGCTGCCTATGCCGACCTTGATAATGATGGCGATGTAGACCTCGTTGTCAATAATTCTGACGATTTTTCCTTTATTTATAAAAACAACAGTGTAGAGCAAGGGTTGGGGCATTATCTCAAGATAAAATTAAAGGGTCCAGAAAAAAATCGCTTTGGTATTGGTGCTAGAATAGTATTGTCCACCGAAAAAAGAAATCAATATTTGGAACAATATTTAACTAGGGGATTCCAATCTTCGGTTTCAGAAATTTTACACTTTGGATTAGGTAAAGCGAACCAAATAGATCTTCTTAAGGTCATATGGCCCGATGGCAAGGTACAGTCTCTTAAAGATCTAAAGGCCAACCAACTAATTACCTTAGACTATAAAGATGCCATTTTAGGAAAAGATACTCCTGAGAAAAATTCCAAATTATTTTTAGATGCAACTCATGAAGCTAAAATTGATTATCGCCATATTGAAAACCATTATGATGATTTTGAAAAAGAAATTTTACTGCCCCATAAAATGTCCAATTTTGGTCCGGGAATTGCAATTGGAGATGTCAACAAAGATGGGCTCGATGACTTTTATGTTGGAGGCGCCAAGGGGTATAGTGGCGAACTATATCTTCAAAACAATAAGGGCACCTTCTCTAAACAGCCCAACGAGACTTGGAAAAAGGATGCAGTAAGTGAGGATATAGGCGCAACATTCTTTGATGCCGATGCGGACGGTGACCTAGACTTATACGTGGTAAGTGGAGGAAATGAATTTGAGCCTTCGGATAAAAGACTTCAAGACCGTCTATATATAAATGATGGGCACGGTATTTTCAATAAAACTGGTAATTCACTTCCTAAAATGATTACAAGTGGAAGTATAGTAAAACCATTTGATTTTGATGGAGATGGTGATATTGATCTATTTGTAGGGGGTAGATTGGTTCCTGGCAACTATCCTCTACCCTCCAGAAGTTATTTATTAAAAAATGAATCTAAAAATAGTACAATTGTTTTTACAGATGCTACCCAAGAACTTTTACCAGAACTATCAGATTTAGGAATGATAACAGATGCGGAATGGGTAGATGTAAACGGTGACAACATTAAAGATTTAGTAGTAGTTGGCGAATGGACTCCGATATTTATATTTGAGAATACTACTAATGGCTTCAAAAATATTACTGATTATTCTGGCTTATCCAATAAAACCGGATGGTGGTATAGTATCGCCAGTGCGGATATGGATAACGATGGAGATATGGATCTTATTGCTGGTAACTTGGGCACCAATTATAAATATAAGGCCAGCTCTGATGCCCCTTTTGAAGTTTATTCAGCTGATTTCGATAAGAACGGCACTACGGATATAGTTTTAAGCTATTTCGACTTAGGAAAGGCCTATCCACTTAGAGGTAGGTCGTGTAGTTCTGAACAGATGCCATTTATAAAGGATAAATTCCCAACATACAACGCCTTTGGGGCAGCCACTCTGGGTGAAGTATATGGTGAAGATTTGCAAAATTCACTTCATTATAGTGCTACGACGTTTGCAACAAGTTATCTGGAAAATATAGGAGGCGGTAAGTTTGAGGTAATACCCTTGCCGAATGAAGCGCAATATTCTTCATCGAATAAAATTTTATTGGATGATTTTAATGGTGACGGTTTAAATGACATTCTATTGGCTGGAAATTTATATTCTTCAGAAATTGAAACCCCTAGAAATGATGCCGCCTTTGGATTATTACTCATAGGAAATGGCAAAGGACATTTTACGCCATCACCAGGATATAAAAACGGATTATACATTAGTGGAGATGTAAAAAGCATGGAACCTATCCAGTTAGATCAAAATAGAACAAAAGGAATAATTGTAGGCAAGAATAATGACGCAATGCAACTTTTTAAGCTTTTAAAATAGTTTATATATTAATTTTCGAGATCAATAATAACTTACCCGCTATAACGGAACATAAACTTTATAGGATACTCTTTTTTGTTTTTGGTACCACCATAATTTTCTCATGCGAAAATGATGACATTAATAAAAATTCCGAATCGGAAATCATAATTATGTCAGAATTAAAGGAAGCTATTGAAATGTATTCACCAAATAAATTTCAAAACGGTTATACCCTCATTGCACCGCTGACTTCAAAAAACACCTATCTCATAGATATGGAGGGTTACATCGTCAATAAGTGGACAAGTGAGTATACACCGAATAATTCAGTGTATTTATTGGAGGATGGGAGCCTTTTAAGAACTGAAAAAACTGGCAATAATCCAGTATTCTCTGGCGATCGCGGACACGGAGGCAGAATAGCCAAATATAGTTTTGAGGGGCAATTGACCTGGGCCTGGAACTACAGTTCTGACCAATTTTGCCAACATCACGATATTGAAGTAATGCCGAACGGGAATATTTTGGTAATTGCTTGGGAAATAAAGACTGATCAAGAAGCGCTTGAAATTGGTAAAAATCCGGAATACATCAATCCGAAAGGGGTTTGGCCAGAACATATTATAGAAATTGAACCAACGAGAGCCTCTAGCGCAAAAATTGTTTGGGAGTGGCATCAGTGGGATCATATTATTCAGGACTTTGATGAAGAAAAAGACAATTTTGGAAATGTAACTTCACATCCTGAATTAATTGACATCAACTTTTCTCAAAGTATTGATATGGACATCACCCACTTTAATTCCATTGATTATATTGAAGAACACGATCTTATTGTCTTAAGTGCCCACCATTATAGTGAATTGTGGTTTATAGACCACTCAACTACAACCGCGGAATCGGCAACACATGAAGGAGGTAAAAGAGGCAAAGGAGGAGATTTGGTCTATAGATGGGGCAATCCTCTAGCCCACAAAAATGGATTGCCTTCCGAACAATTATCATTTTTACAACACGATGCCGTATGGTTGAATGGACTCCCTTCCAACGGTGGCAATCTTATGTTTTTTAATAATGGCGATGCCACAATTGACAGAGCTTATTCAACGGTTGATGAAATAATGCTTCCGATTGATGAAAATGGGAACTTCAAATTGGCAGCGAATGCTACGAATGGTCCAATATCTGTTGAATGGAGATTTCAACAAGATGACTTTTTTAGTAATGTAATATCTGGAGCACAGCGCTTAAAAAATGGAAATACATTAATATGTGAGGGAATGAAGGGTATGTTACATGAAGTGACTACAGATAAAGAAACCGTTTGGAAATACAATCTTCCGCTACCAAAAAAGACAATTTTTCGTGCGTATAGATATCCGAAGGACTATCCAGCCTTTTCAGGCAAATTGATCAATAGGTTGGAGATAGATATGGAATAGTCTATTTTATATTCCTTGATGTGTTAAATTTTATTCTAGAAAGTAAAAGCTATATCTTAATATCTCCATTAACTGAGAAGGACTGAATAAAAAAAAGCATGAACAGACGAAAATATATCAAGACCATTGCCCTAGGAACCTTATTGCCCAGTTTTTCCGCATCTGCATTCCCATTTGGAATAGCGGGCCGAGAAAAATCGCTAGAAGCAATACAGTTTAAAAGCAATTGGCACAACTGGCCCGAGATGAAATGGGTAGGTCCCGAATATTGGGGAAACCGCTTACAGGATTGGCGACTTAAAAATGGGATGGCTATATGTAACATTACCGCTGAAAATAGAACCTTACAATTACTTACTGTACAAAAAACGGATGATTTGTCACCATTGGCAGTGAGTGTGGAAATAAACTTGTTGAATGAAAATATTGTACCCTTAGATGAAGGTTGTTTGGGATTACGGTTAGGTTGTAAAGGACCTTTTGACGATTACCGTTCGGCTGCTGTTTTCGGCAAGGGGTTGAATATAGGACTTAACCCTAGTGGTAAGCTACAGGTTGGAGATAAAACCTTCGAAACTAACCTTAACCAAATACCGAATAACTACAAATTGGTGGCAGAGTTTAAGCCTTATGAAAACAAATACCTATTAAAGGTTTTGATACTGGACTCCATAACCGATCAACTTATACATGCCCAAGAAAACATAGGAGTTGACGGTAAAAGTGTTGAAGGCAATTTTGCTTTGCTCGCCGATTTAAAATCGAAAACCAATAGTCAATCCCAACCCTCAGTGGGTTTTTCCCATTGGAGCATATCTTCAAACCAACTAATTTCAAACAAAGAACAATTATATGGCCCTATTTGTTTTGCCCAGTACACTCTCCACAACAATAAGCTGAAACTAACCGCCCAATTGGCTCCCATTGAAGAAATTAAAGATCATGCGGTAATCTTGCAATTCAAAGAACAGGGGATTTGGAAAACCAGAACAAACGCCAAATTGAAGCATATAGGAAGAGCAGTGAACTTTGAAGTAGAAAACTGGAATACCAACGCAGATGTTCCTTACCGAATCTTGGTAGAAATTCCCTTAAAAAATGAAACCCATCAATACACCTACGAAGGAACCATAGCTAAAGAACCTATGGATAAGGATGTTGTTTCCGCGGCTGTTTTTAGTTGTAATTTTCACTATGGTTTTCCAGACAACGACGTTTATGAAAATGTTTCCAAATTAAATCCTGATATTATTCTTTTCCTCGGAGACCAATTTTATGAAGCCACCGGGGGGTTTGGTGCAGAACGTGACGCAGATATGGACGACCTATGTCTGGATTATTTACGAAAATGGATGATGTTCGGTTGGTCTTATAGGGAACTGTTTAGACATAAGCCCTGCGCCATAATCCCTGATGACCATGATGTTTATCACGGCAATGTATGGGGCGAGAGTGGAAAAAAAGCCGATACAAGTGAAGGATATGGAATGCTGGCCCAGGATTCAGGGGGGTATAAAATGCCTGCAGAATGGGTGAATATGGTTCAGTTTACACAGACCAGCCACTTACCTGATCCCTACGACCCTAGCCCTGTACAACAGAATATTGGCGTTTATTATACGACTTGGAACTACGGTGGACTTAGTTTTGCCATTTTGGAGGACAGAAAGTTTAAATCGGCCCCCAAGCACATCTTGCCTTCAGAAGCCCAGGTAAGAAATGGATGGATACAGAATAAAGAATTCGATATAAAACAATACCGGGATCTGGATGCCGTTCTTTTGGGAAAAAGACAGCACGACTTTATTGATCATTGGACCCAAGATTGGAACAATGGCGCAGAAATGAAAGTGGTCCTTTCCCAAACCAATTTCGCCACAGTGGCGACCTTGCCAAAACCGGCCCTAAACGATGATGTGGTTCCCTCCTTGCCTATTCCCCAAAAAGGAGAATATGTTTTGGGAGATGTCCCTACCGCGGACATGGATTCTAATGGTTGGCCTGCCAATGAAAGGGATAAAGCTGTAAGGGCCATTCGAAAATGTTATGCTTTTCATATTGCCGGAGATCAGCATTTGGGTAGTTTTATTCAATATGGCATTGAACAACATTGTGATAGTGGTTACGCCTTTGCCGGTCCGGCATTGAACAATATTTGGCCCAGGAGATTCTGGCCCGAAGTAAAAAGCGAGGAACATACCTACGAAAATCCGGCCTATGTTGGCGACCATGAGGACGGATTTGGGAATAAAATATCTGTCCATGCCATAGGTAATCCTTTCAACACTGGTATTGAGCCTGCTATTGTTCACAATAGGGCAACTGGTTATGGCTTGGTAACCTTCAACAAAAGGGAAAGAACCATAACAACGGCTTGTTGGCCAAGATATGCTAACCCTATGAGCAATAAAAATGAGCAATTTCCAGGGTGGCCTATCACTATAAAACAAGAAGACAATTATGGTCGTAAAGCAGTTGCTTGGTTACCCCTTATAAAGGTTGCAGACAAACTTAGGCCTGTGATTTCGGTTTTTGATCAAAACAACCAGTTGGTTTATTCAATAAGATTGGCAACAAATACCTTTGCCCCCAAAGTCTTCGATGAAGGAAAATATACCATTATAATCCAGGATGTGGAAAACAATAAGAGTAAGACCTTAAAAAATATCAGGGCAAAAACGGTAAATAAAAAGGTTGTTGAAATCGACCTTGGTTAATAAATAACTATTTGAGTCACATAAAAAATCCCAATTTTTCTTAAACACTTAAGAAAAATTGGGATTCAATATTACTGAACCTACTAATTAGATTACCACCGTCTTCCCTGGAATTGGTATATTATAGGTACCATCCGCATTAGGCTGAACCGGTGCCGGTGAATCCCAAGTTAAGTTATCCGGTGCAAGATCAATATTGGAAGTCATTGCTTCCTCCCATTTAATTACTTGCCCAGAATAGGTGGCCATTCTACCTATAATGGCACTCATAGTGCTCATTGCGCCATTCTCGGCATTACTGATTACACCCTTGTTTCTGATAGATTCAAAAAGTTTAATATGCTCTACTTGATAAGGATTTGGATCATCCTTACCACGGTGGGTAAATATCTCTCCTCCATCGTAATCTTTAATGAAAGCATTATCCCCGTAAGTTTCTATAGTCCCTTTGGTACCTTGGAAAGTTTCTGCTACCCTACTCATTGTCTCAGGCATATGTCGACATTGACTAGCGATTACAGCACCACTTGGATACGTGTATTCTACAAAATGATGGTCAAAAATTTCACCATGATCCTTGCCTGTTCTTACTTGTCTACCTCCAAACCCTTGGGCAGAAAGAGGATACTCTCCAATAAACCAGTTGGCCACATCTATGTTATGAATGTGCTGCTCCAAAATATGGTCTCCACACAACCAGTTAAAATAATACCAATTACGCATCTGATATTCCAATTCCGATTGTCCAGGCTGTCTCTCTCTAACCCAAACCCCGCCACTGTTCCAATACACTTGGCCAGACACAATTTTTCCAATCTTATTATCTTTTATTTGTTGTAATGCAGCTAAATAGCTGTCCTGATAATGTCTTTGAAGACCTACAACAACATTTAACTTTTTATCCTTAGCAACCTGTGCCGCAGCTAATACCTTCCTTACCCCTGGAATATCGGTAGCTACGGGCTTTTCCATAAACACGTGCTTGCCTGCATTAACAGCATATTCAAAATGTTGTGGTCTAAATCCTGGAGGAGTGGCCAAAATAACCACATCTGCCAGGTTGATGGCTTTTTCAGCTCCATCAAAACCAACAAATTGATTTGCCTTGGGAACATTAACCTTTTTAGTGTCCTTAAATTCCTTTTGCAAGTTCATAAGACTGCCTTGCAACCGATCTTCAAAAGCATCTGCCATAGCCACCAATTCTACATTGGGGTCTGCTTGCAAGGCCTGTTGTGCCGCACCTGTACCACGACCCCCACAACCGATCAAAGCTATCTTTAGTTTCTTATCGTTGGCTACATTTACCATAGCATTCATCTGCATGGTAGGTAAAATCAATGCCCCTGATACCAAAGCACTGCTCTTAACAAAATCTCTTCTACTATTTTTAATATTGGTCATGGCTCTACTTGTTTGATTAGTTTTTAAAGTTAAAAATTAATTGTGCATTACCTTGTTCAAAAATATTGAGGACAAGTACGGGAGGTCAAGATAGAGATTAATTTGGAAACGTACAATGTACATTTTTACAGAATGGTATGAATTATGTTAAATATTCATTATTATCTTAAAATAGCAGAGATTAAATTATTTTACATCAAAAAATAGCCTCCTTAAATTCTTTCCCTCAATACGGTAGCTTCCCTATATTTTGGATTTACTTTTGGTTTCATCCGGCATAAAATTCCGATGTTTCTCCATCATCATATTCTGAAGGGAGTCCATTTGTTGGAATAATTGCCGCATATCCGAAAAATTATTGGCCCTTTGCTTTTCAAAGAAATCATCAAAAAATGGGTTGACGTTCAACAGAGAATCCTCATTAAAAATCCGACCTAAATACTGGTCTTCCCTATAGGAAGAGAAATTGTCATAGGAAAAAAACTTCATTGAATTCATAATACTATCAAGATTCATCCCCTTGGCCAAGTTGCCAAGATTGTTATAGGAGTAGGAATAAATGGAATCATACCCTATAACGTTTCCCTTCTCGTCATATTTTTTATCCACTTTCCAGCTTATTTTTGGTTCATCTACACCAAGACTGTCCGTTTTTTTTTCTACTAAATCATCTATGGTTTTAGTTCGGTCGTTCTGTGCCTGGCATCCAGTCACCATAAAACCTAACAAAAGGGTAAACACAATTTTTTTCATCTGAATGAATTTTAATTAAACTTCCTTTTTTTTAGATTATCAACCACAAAAAAAATGCCAACAGCACTGATAATTAAGTGATTGTCAGGTTAAAAAGATGTTAAACATTAGTGGACAAAATTTTAATATATTATTCGAAATTCACCGATTGTTAATTCATCTAGGATACTTCGATTTAAAGTATAAACCGTACTTTTAAAGTACCCCAATAAAATTAAAGGCACCTATATAATGTCCATACAACTTGAACCTAAAACATCCCCAATATTGCCTTTAGGCAAATTTATAATTAGGGTCTTGACTTACTTTCTTTTCTCATTCTTACTAATTCTTTTTTCTTTGGGGTTAGGAACCATAGGCTATCATTATTTTAACGGATTAAATATGGTCGATGCCTTCTATAATGCGGCTATGATTCTGACTGGCATGGGACCTGTGAACGAAATGAAAACGGTCGGGGCCAAACTATTTTCATCATTCTACGCACTGTATAGTGGAATAGCTTTTCTAAGTATTTTTGCCGTTATTTTTGCCCCGATCGCTCACAGATTACTTCATATTTTACATCTTCAGGACAAATGAAAGACAATAATATACCCAAAATAGTAATCATTGGAGCTGGGTTTGGTGGTATAGCCATAGCAAAGTCCTTTAGACATAAAAAAGTAAATGTGCTGTTGATCGATAAACATAATTATCACAATTTTCAGCCCCTTATGTATCAAGTCGCGACCGGTGGGTTGGAACCGGATAGTATTGCCTATCCCGTGCGAAGGATATTCAGAACTAACAGCAACATTTCTTTCAGATTGGCAGAAGTGACATCGATAGAACAAAAGGACAATCAATTGTTGACTACAATAGGACCGGTTTCCTATGATTTCTTGATAATCGCTACAGGGAGCCAAAACAATTTTTTCAATTTTGAACCCGTTAAAGACAAATTATTGACTTTAAAGTCGATTCCTGATGCCCTCAACATGAGAAGTTTCATTTTTCAAAATTTGGAAAAAGCATTGGCCAATACTGATGGAGAACCACTGGAGGAAATTATGAATATAGCTATAATCGGAGGTGGTCCTGCAGGTTTGGAATTGGCAGGGGCACTGGCAGAAATGAAACGCTATGTTTTACCCAAAGACTTTCCGGAACTTGATCTTGATAAAATGTCGATCAACTTATACGAAGCTGCGCCAAAACTGCTTTCTGCAATGTCCGATAACGCTTCGACCAAAAGCTTGGAATATTTACAGAAATTGGGTGTCCAAGTGCATCTAAACACCTTGGTAAATGAATACAACGGCAGTACAATCAAATTAGCCGATGGCACCACTTTTTTAACTAAAACCGTGATATGGACCGCTGGCGTAAAAGGGGCGCCTATTGAAGGTATAAGCAAGGAAAATATTATATCTGGAAATAGGATTTCGGTGGATAAATTTAATAGGGTATTAAATACTACAAGTGTTTTTGCCATTGGTGACGTCGCAGTGCACATAGACACGATAAATCCTAAAGGCCTTCCCATGTTGGCCCCAGTAGCTCAACGACAGGGAGAACATTTAGCAAAGAACATATTAAATATAATCAACAACAAGCCCCTCCAGCCATTTGTTTATCATGACAAAGGTGTTATGGCCACTGTAGGTAGAAAGAAGGCTGTCGTGGATTTGCCGAAATGGAAATTTCACGGAACATTTGCCTGGATCGTATGGATGTTGATCCACATTATGTCCTTGGTTGGTTATAGAAATAAGGTCGTTGCCTTCCTGGATTGGATGTCCAATTACTTTACCTATGACAGACCTTTGGGCCTCATTATAAGACCATACAATAGAAAGGAATAATTGTAAGCCATTACTCAAAGGTAAATGAGGTAGCTTAACCGCATGCTATATCCAAAATAGCTATTGCCCTACACTCGTATTAAGCGAATCAATATTTCTATTAAAAGAATTTCCTTAAAACTACTTGTACTTGTCTCTAGTTCAAAATAGAGCGTCTGGTAGTCTACCTTCTGAAAATAATTTACAAAACGACAACTATTTGTTGGCACATATGTGTTAAACATATCTTATCTTTAATTGTATAAGTAAGAGGTTATAAAATGCACACCACCTTAGGTCAGCAGCTTTAAACTTTTTAAACGGCCATATTTAAATGACTAAAATTAAAGCATCTAAAGAACAAATACGATTGGACGATAACCAATCGAAAACCAAAGATTGGCTAAAATGGGGCCCATATCTAAGCGAGCGGCAATGGGGCACAGTACGAGAGGATTATAGTCCCAATGGGGATGCATGGCATTACTTCTCCCATGACGATTCGCGAAGTAGAGCCTATAGATGGGGGGAAGATGGTATAGCTGGTATCTCTGACCGCTATTGCAATATCTGTTTTGGAATTACTTTATGGAATGGTAAGGATGGTATATTAAAAGAGCGACTATTCGGTTTAACCGGGCCACAAGGTAACCACGGTGAGGATGTGAAAGAATTGTATTACTATTTGGAAAATACCCCTACCCATTCCTACATGAAGCATCTTTACAAATATCCACAGAATGAATTTCCGTACATACCACTGATGGAAGAAAATGGGAAGCGGGGTAAAAACGAATTGGAGTATGAACTCTTGGATACCGGTGTTTTTGATAACAATGAATATTTTGACGTCTTTACGGAGTATGCCAAGGCAGACAACGAAGACATTCTAATAAAAATAACCGTCAGAAATAGAAATTCGAAGCCGGCACCTCTCTTCCTGTTGCCCACCCTTTGGATCAGGAATCATTGGGATTTCAAAAAAGTATCATCTAAACCTGTAATAAAAAAAGAATTTCATAAAGGCACACCCTATGCTTCCATTTCGCATGCCTATGTAGGCGACTATAACTTTTATTTTGAAGAGGCTTCTAAACTGTTATTTACAGAAAATGAGACCAATATGGAAAAGATCTATGCTCAACCCAATGATCACCCCTATAAAAAAGACCTTTTCCATGAGGCTGTATTGAACAATGATTATGTGCTTGGTACAGGAAAAATAGAAGGCACCAAATTCTCACCATTGTATGAGATGCAACTAAAGGGTGGAGAATCCAAAACCTTTAAACTAAGGTTAACTGCCGCTTCCTTAAATGCCCCTTTCAATGAAGAATTCGATATTACCTTCGATCAAAGAATCAAGGAGTCACAAGAATTCTTGGAAGCCACTTTTAAAACAGCCTCCAAAGAAGGGCTAGAAATACAAAGACAAGCCATTGCAGGTCTATTATGGTCCAAACAATATTACAATTATGAAGTGGAAAGATGGTTGTTGGGTGACCATAAAGAAATGCCACCCCCAGAAGAACGGAAACTTGGCAGAAACCGCGAATGGAAAACCTTGAGAAACCATGATATTCTTGCTATGCCGGACAAATGGGAATATCCTTGGTTTGCAGCATGGGATACCGCGTTTCATTGTGTTAGCCTGGCTCTTGTAGATTCCAATTTTGCCAAAGAACAATTGTTGTTATTTACCAAGGAATGGTACATGGCGCCCAACGGACAGATTCCAGCTTATGAATGGAATTTTAGCGATGTTAATCCACCTGTACAGGCATGGGCTTCCCTACAGGTTTATCAAATGGAAAAAAAGAGGACCGGTATTGGAGATATAGCATTTCTAAAACGAATGTTCAACAAATTGGCACTTAATTTTACGTGGTGGGTAAACAGGGAAGACAGCCTTGAGAATAATGTTTTTGAAGGAGGATTTCTAGGCCTGGACAATATCGGAGTTTTCGACCGAAGTCACGGTATTCCCGGTGGCGGAATCCTGGAACAGGTAGACGGAACCTCCTGGATGGCACTGTACTGCCTAAACATGTTGGAAATGGCTTTAGAAATTGCTCTTGTAGACGAGTCGTTCGAAGATATGACCATGAAGTACTTTGGGCATTTTGTCTTTATAGCGGAAGCCTTAAACAATATAGGTCAGGATTATAATGGGTCATGGGATGAAGGTGAAGGCTTTTTTTATGACAAATTAATCTTGCCGCAAGGAGAATCAGTCCCTATAAAGGTACGGTCCATATCAGGGTTGTTATCGCTTACAGCGGTATTGAATATAAAAAAAGAGTATCTGGACAAACTACCAAGATTTAGAAAAAGTATGGAATGGTTTCGAAAACATCGTATTGAAAATGTAAAATATCAGGTGATGGAAGAATACAGCGAAGACCAAGATGTACTATTGTCCCTAGTACCTAAGGAACGATTACAAAAATTAATTGGAAGCCTTTTAAACGAGAAGGAATTTCTTTCCCAATACGGTATTAGGTCTCTTTCTAAAGTGCATGAAAACCCATACACGATCAACATAAACGGTGAAACCTTTGGAATTAATTATGAACCGGCTGAATCCTCAACTGGCCTTTTTGGAGGAAACTCTAATTGGAGAGGACCAATTTGGATGCCTATGAATTATTTATTTATCAATTCCTTAAGGGAATATCATAGCTACTTTGATAACAAGCTGAAATTCACCTATCCAACCGGGAACGAAAACATGATGAATTTAAAGGAAATCAGTGATGAAATTGGCAAGAGGTTGATACTACTTTTTGAAAAAGATGTAGATGGCAATAGGCCTATTCACCTCTTGCACAAAGACAAATACCAAGACCCCCATTTTAAGGATCTCATCCTGTTCTATGAGTATTTCCATGGCGATAGCGGTAGAGGTGTCGGGGCTTCACATCAAACCGGATGGACCGCTTTGGTTGCTAATTTAATGGAAGAAATATAACTTTAATTTGGAAAATTTATTTGAAAAGGAATGGTTAGCTACCAACGGACTGGGCGGTTATGCCTCTGGGGCCATCAACGGCGCCAATACTAGACAGTACCACGGTCTTTTGGTTGCTGCTCTTGAACCGCCTACCGATCGGATGGTGATAGTTGCGAAAATCGAAGAACGTGCTCTTGTAAATGGCCAATATTATAATCTTTCTGCCAATCAATATCCCAAAGTTGTTTTTCCCGAGAGTGGTCACTATTTAAAGAGTTTTGATGTTAACCCCTCTCCTTCCTGGCAATTTGCCGATAGCAATTGGGAACTCCATAAAAATGTAAAAATGGTAGCTGGATCTAACACTACAGTGGTGACCTATACCAACAATGGAAAATCACCCGTAGTTTTGGAATTACACCCACTCTATGCCTACAATGACTTTCATACTACTTTTCAAGAAGATTCCTGTTTTAATTTTTATACAGAATTCAATAAGGAGCATTTAAAAACATTCCCACAATACGGAAGTCGGCCGGTTTATACCGGCTGGACCTCGGGACAATATTTTGAAGCACGTTGTTGGTTTAAAAATATTATCCTTTCAAAAGGAAAAGCCCGGGGGTTAGGCTCTCAATGCGACTATTATAGAATTGGATATCTTGCTCAAAAGCTTCTTCCTGGAGAGGATATTACTATCTACTTTACAATGGAAGAAGAAATAGTGAATAAGGGAATAAAAAATATCCTGTCTGCTAAAAACAAAAAAACAACATCCCACAAGGACAAGCTTCCGGCCGGATTTCTCAAAGACCTAATGGCATCCGGAGAGCAATTTTTAGTTCAAAGAAAATCTACCAATAGCATGTCTATAATTGCGGGATATCACTGGTTTACGGATTGGGGAAGGGATACCATGATCGCCATGCGTGGATTGACGATAGCCACAGGTAACAAAAAGCTATCCAAATCTATATTGAACACCTTTTTCAAAAGTGTTGATCAAGGCATGATTCCAGACAGATTTCCAGATAACGCCAAAGACCCAGTTCATTATAATACCATAGACGCCACCTTATGGCTTTTTGTAGCGAGCTATGACTACCATCAAAAATTCAAGGATCTTACATTCTTAAAAAGTCATATTACAATATTGAAGAACATATTGGACCACCATATTTCAGGTGCCCGCTACAATATTCACGTTACAGAGGAAGGGTTTCTTTATGGTGGGGAGGCCAATGTACAGCTTACATGGATGGACGCGATAGTAAGTGGAAAGGTAATTACCCCGAGAATTGGCTGCCCCGTAGAAATTAATGCACTATGGTATAATGCTCTTAAAATATATGAGTATTTCTGTGAAATTATGGGAGTCGCAAATGAAGATTGTTATTTGAATTTAATTAGCAAGTTTGAATCTAATTTCACTACCTATTTTACCAACCCCCAAGGTACTTTATTTGATGTAATCATACCGGGGATTTCGCAAGACAACTCCTTCCGTCCCAATCAGATGTATTGCCTAAGCCTACCATTTACAGTTTTGAGTACTGATCAACAAAAATCAATTTTTGAAGCTGTGAAAGAGAAGCTATACACACCATTTGGACTTCGCACCTTGGACCAGAATGATTCTGAATATAAGCCACTTTATGAAGGTAATCAATGGTCGCGTGACCATGCCTATCATCAAGGAACGGTTTGGCCTTTTTTGCTTTATGAATATTTTCAGTCCTATTTTAACATATATGGAACTTCCTTGAAGATTAAAAAAAAGGTTCTGTTCGAACTAGGGCAATTAAAAGAGCACTTCTATTCCCACAACGGTATCCACTGCATTTCCGAGGTTTTTAACGGTAACAGTCCAAAAGTAGGAAAGGGATGCATTCATCAGGCTTGGTCCGTTGCGGCCATTATTAAACTGTATGCAGATTACGGTTTGGACAAAATTGAAAGTGAAATAGCCTTAACCTTGAAGCAGACTCTTAATGAGCAATAAAACAGGTTTTATTTATGTGATTATAAAGCAAAAAGTCCCTTGGGAATAGCATGAAACCCTAATGCCCTAACTAATTTTTCAATTTCCTTTATTTCTACCATCTTTGTCGTATGCACTGTAAATTCGACGGGATAGCCATCTTTGAAAATTATATCCTTTATGCCATCAAGTTTTACTAAGTTCTCCTCAATCCACTTTAAGTCACTTGCTTCTTTTGCATTTGTTCCAAATACCTTTCCATGATTGCCTGGAATTACATTTTCTGATATAAAGCTCATAATTACTATCTGTTTATTAAAAATAGAAAGTTGCCCCATTCATCTTAAATCCCATTAATTTATTAAGATATAGTAAGCCTTATATAAATGTACAAAAAACAAGAAGGATCAGAACTTATAATTGTCATAACTTTTAAAGTGAATACCTCAACATTTTTAAATAATCAATCTTACATCGCCTAACTCCTGAATCTTATAAGGAAATTTATCGCCAGGAGAACCTATAAACATAAAATTAACGGGAATTCCCCATCGCTTGGACAGTTCCTTAATTTTATCCGGACCAAAGACGCCCTGCTCTTCCACAAATTGAATATGAATATTTGGGTAAGCACGATCTAACACCTTTATGTCCATCTTTAAATTGGGTACAATGGCGTGCTCCTCATTAATAATTGCAACAATTTTAAGAATCCTTGTTGATTCATTATTTTTAATATAAAGCATCACCTTATTTAAGGTAGCAACATCGTCATGATTGGTGAAGAAAACAAATTGCTGTTTATTAATCCCTGCCAGTAATTTTTTAGTATATATGTTCAATGTTTTAAAAGGATGTCCTTTATCGGGAAAGATGTAGCTAAGGATTGCTAGAAATCCCTTTAAAATATAGGTGCGGTATAGCATAAAAAACACTACCATTAGCGTAGGAATTAGATATTCAATAAAGATTGCCAAATAGGATGGGTTTAGAATAATATTTCCGACCATCGCAGCCATGACAGCAAGTATAGCAATAATAAGACCCAACCAACTTGACCTTTCGGGGCGTGGTAATTTTGCCCTATTTATTTTGAGCATCATATTGCCGACCCCGAACAATGCCATAACCGATAAAAAGGCTATTGTATAAACACCTGCCAGTTTTGCCAAATTACCTTGAGTTACCAATAAAATGGATACACACAATAAAAAGAATACGGTATATACCATATAAGAACTGCCTGCCTTATTTTTTTTCAATAAAAATTTGGGTAGAATACGGTCCAGTGCCATTCGCTCCATAAGTCCACCAACCCCTACAAAGGAAGTAAGCACGGCACCACTTAAAACCAAAGCTGCATCAATACCCACAAGTAAGGAAAGCCAATTGCCTCCGGAAACTTCTGCCATTTTGGAGAGTAGGGCATCTTGATTGGATTCAATAAAATGAATTGGGACAATGGCCAGCGCTAAAAACGCGATCAACGGATTAAAAATAGTAACTACCACCCACATATTACGCAAGGTTTTCGGAAATACACCCCCCTTTTGTTCCTCTACATAGTTAGCTGAACTTTCAAAACCACTTATCCCCAACATCGCGGCTGAAAATCCTAAAAACAAGGCGCTAAATACACCGCCCTCTACGGGCCTTCTGAAATTGGAGAACAAGGTTTCAAAACCATTTTCAGCAAAGTAGAAAATACAAAAGGTGCACAATAATGTCAATGAAAGTAGATGAAATATAAAAATGATTATTGCCACCTTGGAAGATTCACCAATACCAACGATTACCAACCCCATAAAACAAAACATTAAGATTATGGTTACTGGTAGGATAGGGATGAAATTCAAGATGCTATACGCATATTTCACGGCCTCACTTGCAGATATTACCACCGTTGCCATATAAGAAAGAACAGTCAATGCCGCTGCCAAGGATGCCGTTGATTTTTTAGTGGTATTCAACAAGGCATTGTAGGCACCTCCATTCAAAGGTATGGCCCCGACCACCTCTCCATAGATTTTTCTAAAAAGAAACAATACAAAGGCCACTACCAAAAGTGCAATCCAGGCATACTGGCCAGAATAGACTATGGCCAAGGCCGAAACATATAGACAGGATGAGCTAATATCGTTTCCACATATGGCCGTGGCTTCCAATTGATTCAATTTTTTCTTCATGGGATGATAATTAGAGAAAAGAAATCTTGATTAAAGATAGGTGTAAATCAAGAACCATATGTTTAAAAGGGCCATAAAATACATTACATTTAAGATATAAAATACCTTACCCATGAAGACCTTTGTAAGTGCCATTTCCCTTAAAGAATATCCGGTCAGTGAACAGATTCCTGTAAAAACAATTCGAAAATCCATTATGGATCTTATTCATAAGGAACATCCAGAAATAAATTCCAAAAAATCTATTTCCGTATCCGAACTCAATTTGTATAGACAAAAATACCTTTCCGAATACCTCATCCAGGAGGTAGGTGAATTGTCTACATTGGAAGAAGATGTGCTGAAGACGATCCAACAGGAAAAAATAATTACTACCCAAAATGAAAGTCTGGATGAAGCTACTGAATATTCCTTTGGACAACGCCTGGCAGATAAAGTGGCCACCTTCGGCGGAAGTTGGAGATTCATAATTATTTTTGGCATTTTTATTTTTATTTGGATGGTCATCAATATTATTTTTCTAATGGATAAAGGATTTGACCCCTACCCTTTTATACTTTTGAATTTAATTTTATCCTGTTTGGCTGCTTTGCAAGCCCCAGTGATAATGATGAGCCAAAATAGGCAGGAGGAAAAAGACAGGGAACGATCCAAACAAGATTATATGGTCAATTTAAAAGCGGAATTGGAAATTCGAATCCTTCACGAGAAATTGGACCACCTTATAATTCATCAACAACAAGAACTATTAAACATTCAGCAAATACAAGTGGAGATGATGGAGGACATAATGAACCAAATAAAGAAACAGAAAAGCTAAGGGTTGTTTAGATAAAAACTCTAATATTTAGGATATACTAAAAAATTTATCCTAAATAGTGAAGATATTTCGTATTTTTTGAGAACAATTTAAAAAACCGACCAAATAATCAATCAACCATGGACACCAAGATTTTTAACATTAATAGACGACACTTTTTAAAGGGGGCTGCGGCATCTTTGGCACTTTCCTCCTTTGGTTCTTATGGTATGGAACTCATCTACCGCGAAAAACCGCTGCGGGTTGGACTGATCGGAACGGGCTGGTATGGAAAAAGTGACCTTTTTAGGCTTATGCAGGTAACCAAGGTAAATGTGGTATCCATTTGTGATGTGGATGAACGTTTGCTTAAGGAAGCCGCCAACTTAATACAACTTAGACAATCTTCAGGAAAAGCTCCCAGGACCTATAGGGATTATAGAAAAATGCTTGCCGAGAAGGATCTGGATATTGTGCTAATTGGCACCCCTGATCATTGGCATGCCCTACAGGCCATAGAGGCTTTAAAATCGGGTGCCCATGTATACGTTCAAAAACCTATTAGTGTTGATGTTGTTGAGGGCGAAGCTATGGTCGCAGCCGCAAGAAAATATAACAGGGTCGTTCAGGTGGGAACCCAGCGTAAGAGTACTCCACATCTTATTGATGCCAAAAAAAATATTGTGGACGCAGGCTTATTAGGCAAGGTTTCCCATGTAGAGATGTGTTGTTATTACCATATGCGTGCCAATGGGAATCCTCCTATAACAGCGGCTCCGGATTATTTGGATTATGAAATGTGGACCGGGCCCGCACCCATGCGCCCTTATGACGGACTTCCCCACAGACGGTGGTGGCGGACCTTTATGGAGTATGGCAATGGAATTATGGGCGATATGTGCGTACATATGTTCGATACAGTTCGGTGGATGCTTGAGCTGGATTGGCCCAAAAGAATTAGTTCTACAGGAGGAATCTATGTACAAAAAGATGGTAAATCCAATATTGCGGATACCCAAACGGCCATATTTGAATATGAAGACCTCAACTGCGTATGGCAACATAGAAGCTGGGGAACCCCTACCGACCCCGATTACCCATGGTCCTTTAAACTTTATGGAGAAAAAGGAACATTGTCCGGCAGCACTATGAGAGCCGATTTTGTTCCGCATGGGAATGGCGAAAAGATACATTTGGACGTTATTTATGAAAAAGATAAATATCCCGAGGACCTCACCGAAAAAGATATAGAATTAAATGCGGCTCCAGCTACTAGGTTACATATGTTGGATTTCCTTGCCGCCATTGACAAAGGAACTTTACCTATTGCTGATATCCGTGAAGGACATGTATCTACTGCTAGTTGCATTTTGGCCAATATGGCCATGGCCACAGGACGGCCCTTAATCTATGATCCTAAAAATATTATCGTGGTAAATGATGCGGAGGCAACGGCACTTTTACAAAGGGATTATCGTGCTCCTTGGAAACATCCCCATCCGAATGATTTTAGATAGACCTATAATAAGCTCTTATTGTTTATAGTACGGGATATTTAATCCAAAACACGACCATCCTCCATCTGGATAATGCGATCGGTACGTTTGGCGAAGTCCTCATCATGGGTTACTATCAAAAGGGAGAGACCTTCCTCTTCTTTAAGACGTTTAAATATATTGAAGACGTTTTCGGAATTATGGCTATCTAAATTCCCAGTTGGTTCGTCGCCCATCAGAATAGATGGATTGTTTATTAACGCTCTCGCTATGGCCACCCGTTGTTTTTCCCCACCTGATATCCTTGAAGCTCGTTGATGGGCCAACTTTTCTATGTCCAACATTATTAATTTTTGCATAGCGTCGTGTTCAATTTCGGCCAACGACTTCTCTGCCAATTTTTTGGCAGGTAGCATTACATTTTCCAGTACACTAAACTCGGACAACAAATAATGAAACTGGAATACAAAGCCTATATGTTTATTACGTATTCGCGATAATTCCTGATGTTTTTGTCCTGTAATTAATGTATTGTTTAGATAAAGTTCACCTGTATAGTCCGTATCCATAGTGGATAGTATGTAAAGTAAGGTAGACTTTCCTGATCCAGATTTACCCATAATAGAGACAAATTCGCCCAACTTTATACCAAATGAAATATCCTTGAGCACGTGAAAATCCCTAGGCTTTAAAAAATGCTTATTTATATTTTTTGCTTCTAAGACTAAATTCATAGATGTACTTTAAGTTCCTCTAATTATACGCACTGGGTCTATGTGCTTAGCTTTATTGGAAGGTAGCCAGCCAGCAACAAAAGTTGAAATTAGAGCAAAGGAAATCCCGATTACATAATACCACACATTAAAATTAATAGGATAAGTGGTAATTGTAGGTAATGCCTCTGTTTCAAAGGCCACATTATCTATTAGTTTGGAAAGTACAAATCCAACTACAAGTCCAAGTACACCACCTACTAAACCAATAATCATGGCTTGGCTCATAAATATTAGTTGTACATCGGTTCCCGAAAATCCTGTAGCCTTTAGAATGGCTATATCCTTCATTTTCTCGTATATAAGCATATTGAGAATGTTATATATTCCAAAGCCAGCCACAATCAATAAGGTTATTGAAACGGCATAGGTAATTAGGTTACGGATATTGGATCCAGTCTCAAATTGGGCGTTTGCCTCGTTTATGCTAGTTGCCTTTATTTGGAACTGTTTTTCCAGACCTTTTGCCATGGTTGTGGCAGCACCAATATTGTTTAATTTTACATTGATATCCGTTAGGTAGTTCTTGGGCTCTCCCAAGATGCGTTGCACCGTCTTTAGATTGGCATAACTTTGAATATTATCTATTTCCGCAATACCACTTTGATATATCCCTACAATCTTAAGCGGAAACACGTCTCCTTTTATGGTGCTAATCTGTACACGGTCTCCTTCTTTGAGCGACATTTTTTTTGCTAGGCCAGCTCCCAAAAGAATTCCATTTTCACTGTTTTTTAAATCCTGCGGCCTACCCTGTATAATATAATCACCAATATTTGAAATTCGCGCTTCCTCCATAATATCTACACCAAGTAAGTTCCCCCCTAGCTCTATGGATCCCGAGAGATAAAAAATCTGAGCTCTTAGTTGAGGGGTGGCACCATATACATTTTTATCCTTTTTTAAATAATTAAGGATGGGGAGTCCATTGTGAATTTTCTTTTGGCTTTGCTTAGGCTTTACAGAACTAACCACATTAAAAGCATCCTCAAATTCTTGATATAAGGCAATGGGCTGTTTATCCGAGGGCTCTATTTCATTGTAGATATGGATATGCGGCGTTTGGTTTAAAATAAGACTGTCCAGCATTTCATTAAGTCCGGTCATAAAACTCACCAGGGTTATATAAGCCCCAATGCCAAATGTAACGCCCAAGGAAGCTGTGGCCGTTGATTTCATCTTGGTCAGTAGATGGGTTTTGGCGATGTTCAATATAACTTTCCAATTGATCATTCCTCTGGTTTTAGAATTTCTGTGCGCTCACTAATACCATCCAAGATTTCGACCCTATCCAAATTTTGCAGGCCAATGATTACATCGATAAGACCATCATTGGTCATCACTTTATTCCCATCTAATAAAAACTCCTTAGGAATGGTCAAGACATTGTCTTTTTCGGCAACAATAATATTTCCCTCCCCTGCCAATCCAGGGTAAAGTGCTTTAGGTGGATCATCAAAAGTGGCCTCTGCTCTGAACGTCTGGGAGCGCTCATCCTTTTTAAGGTAAATCTTGCTAATTTTCGCCTCAAAAACCTTATCCCCATAGGCATCCAAAGTGACAAGGGCTTTTTGACCAACATTTAGTTTTACAATATCGACCTCATCTACTAGCAATTCAATAATAAAATCAGAATCACTACCTACCGATGCTAGAGGTTCCATGGTATTGACGATTTCTCCCGGATTTTTATAAAATGCATAAACCTTACCATTTATCTTGCTTGTAACAGTAAAATCTTGTGTAGTGATCTGGGAGGTAGCATAATTATTCAAAGCTTGTTTTACTTGGGTAGAGAGTTCATTCTTGGTCTGGACATAATTACTTTTAAGCTGCTTCAACCTATTCTCGGAAATTTCAAACTCAAGTTTACGATTCTCGAACTGAATTTTAGACCCTATATTCTGATCCCATAGCCTCTTTTGTCTTAAATAATTCATGGAATCATTTTTAAAAGATAAGGTTGCTGATTGGATCTCATCTTCCAACGAACTTAAAATCGCCGAACTTCCACTATAATTTGTCTTCGCCAATTCTAATGCCAAACGGGCATTATCCGAATTAAGTTTAGGTGTATTATTAACAATCTGAACCATAGGCGTTCCTTTTCTTACTAAATCGCCTTCCTCCAGCAAATTATAATCCAAAATACCGCCTACAGGCGCATAGGCCTGATATAAACTATCTGGTTGCACGATTACGGAAGCATATACGGATTCCGTTAAATGCCTTTTTTGGGGGAGCAACTTTTCTTGATGGCTTCCACAGGATACGAAAAGAAATAGAAAACAGATCCAAAAGAATTTCCTCATTGATATGAATTATAGGATAGTTCAAATTAAAGGTAATTTAACTATGAAGAATATGAGGAAAGTCATGATTCATTCACTTTCAACTAAATCCCAAGCATATTGGCCCAATAACCAATTGTAAAGGAATTATTAAATAGATGTCATTCTCTAAAAATTTATAGACTGACCGTTGTCATATTTTAACTGTACGGAAGGGTATAGATTTGACTTAAATGAAAAGGTACACCTCAGAACCAATGGTCCTTAATAACAGATTTACAAAACTATAACCCATGATAGATTTAACAACTAACGAGAGTATTCGTATCCTTATGGACAACTACACGGGCCATCTGGGATATATATCCCAACACCAGCCTTATGTTCTTCCCATCACCTATTATTATGACAAAGAAGATCATTCAATAATAAGTTATTCCTCAGAAGGACATAAAATAGAAGCCATGCGTAATAACCATTCGGTTTCCTTATTGGTGGAAGAAATTATATCCTCAAAAAATTGGCAATCCGTTATGGCCCATGGAACCTTTGAAGAACTACAAGGTACTGATGCCAAGTTTAAATTGCACCAATTTACGGAAGGGGTTAAAAGTCTTATTCTGCGGAAGGAGCATAGGGAAACAGAATTTATAAGTGAATTTTCAAGCAAATTGTACTCTCGCGGAAATCCGACAGTATATCGTATTAAAATATTGGAGATTACTGGAAAAAGAAAAGAAACTTAAAATACGAGAACACCTGAAATGGTTCCCTATTTTTTACAGCAATTTACCAAGAGGTAAGGCTATAATATTTGTATGTCCGTATTGAGTAAAACATAAAAATTCAGCTTCGTCATAACCTACACCTATATTATTTTTTTATCCTAATAAATTCTCTTATTCGATCTACTTATTCCGTAACTTAGATATAGGAACTACAAGGTATGTTCCCACTGCCCCTATTCATCTTTAATTTGTGGAATATGCAAAGAAACAGCTTCATCGCAGTCCTATCTACAATCACCGCTCTGCCCTTACTCTCATTTTCATCACTGGATAAAGTATTAAAAAGAAAGAACAAAGGTTTTAAAATTAATGCAGGGGAAGGTAGAATACATGGACATATAAAATTAAAGGGAGTAAACTCTAATGTCTTGGATGTGAAAATATCCGGTAGTGATACCGATAATTCCCTAGCTATATTTGAACAAACTTCTCTTTCCCAAGGAAAAGGAACTCCTTTGCATATACACTTGGAACAGGACGAAATATTTTATGTTCTAGAAGGGGCATACTATTTCAAGGTCGGGGATGAAACCTATAATCTAAGCGTTGGTGATAGCATATTTCTACCTAGAAAAGTTCCACATGCTTGGAGCCAGGTATCTGAAAAAGGTAAAATGATGGTAACACTTCAGCCCGCCGGTAAATTGGAGAACTTTTTTGTTTCTATGTCCGCTTTGGATCATGAGCCTAGTCTAGAAGAGATCAAGCAACTATTTGCAGAAAATGAAATGCAGGTAGTGGGACCTCCATTGAAAATTGAATAACCTCTTGTCCAAGACATTCGCATAAATTGAAACAAACCTCATTCATTGGCTATTTATTCTTAAATAAATACAGGCCTTGACCCTTTTTATCCATACTGTAATAGAATGGATATTACCATAGGGTAATGACCAATATCATATTAGATCACCTTCATAATTACTTCCTTTGGAATTGCAACTAGGACACCTTAATGTGTTTCATAATACAAATAATGAAAGTAGCTGTTTTTAATACACACAAATTTGAGAAAGAATATTTAGTAGATGCCAACGACAATAAACATGAGCTAAAATTATTGGACTCCTATCTTAATATAGATACCACGATTTTGGCCAAGGGTTGTGAAGCCATTTGCATATTCACACAAGATAACGGTTCTGCTCCCGTATTGGACAAGCTGCATGAGATTGGAGTAAAACACATTGCCCTGCGTTCCGCTGGCTATAACAACGTGGATATACCGTACGCCAAATCCCTGGGAATAAGAATTGTCCGTGTTCCGGACTATTCGCCCAATTCCATAGCTGAATTTACAGTGGCAATAATTCTAGCTCTAAACCGCAAGTTAATAAGAAGCCATTATCGCATTATGGAAATGAATTATTCCTTGGACGGATTGGTAGGTTTTGATATGAACGGAAAAACAGTCGGTATTGTTGGTACTGGGAAAATTGGCAGAATCGCGGCTAAAATTCTACATGGTTTTGGATGTCATATTCTGGCATACGATACGGTGATAGACCAAACCCTAGTGGAAGAATGCAAGGCAACCTATACCGATTTGGATAGCCTGTGTAACCAATCCGATATTATTTCCTTACATGTCCCCTTGAAGGAACAAACACATTATCTGGTAAACGAAGCCCAGATCGCCAAAATGAAAAAGGGGGTAATGCTGATCAATACCGGTAGAGGAGGATTGGTAAATACCCAAGATGTTATTAATGGCCTTAAATCCCAACAAATTGGGTATTATGGAATGGATGTTTATGAGGAGGAAGAAGGCTTGTTTTTTGAAGATCATTCGGAAGACATCCTACAGGATGACATGATTGCCCGATTAATGACCTTGCGCAATGTAATGATTACTAGTCATCAGGCTTTTTTAACCGATACCGCCCTAAAAAATATTGCCGAAACGACCATAGAGAATTTGGATTGTCTTGAAAAGGGACTTCCCTGTAAAAACGAGGTCCTCTAAAACTAATAAAACTTCGATTAACATGTACCATAGAATAGTAACACTTACTTTGAACCCAGTACTGGACAAGAGTGTAACAGTGGCGGGCATTAGCCCCAATACAAAATTACGATGCTCCTCACCTACCTATGATGCAGGTGGTGGTGGCATCAATGTATCCCGTGCCGTTAAAAAGTTGGGTATGGATTCACTCTGTATATATCTCGCAGGCGGTCCTACCGGTGAACATTTAAAGCAATTATTGGACAAGACAGGTATTGACCAATTAGCGATTCCCATCGAGGGATGGACACGCGATAATCTTGCTGTTACCGATACCACAACCAATTTACAATACCGCTTTGGGGTACCGGGGCCACAGGTTGAAAAAAAGGAATGGGAAGTTGTATTAGAGATATTGGAAAAAAAATTAAATGAAGGAGATTATTTAGTAGCCAGCGGTAAATTACCCCCGGGAATGCCGGATGATTTTTACGTACAGGTAGCCGAAGTAGCCAAAAAGAAAAAAATTAGGTTTGTTTTGGACACTTCGGGAGAGGCATTGGTAAAGGCAACAAAATCCAGAGTTTTTATGTTGAAGCCCAATTTGGGCGAGCTAAGCTCCTTGTGCGGAGTAAAATCCATATCCGCGATAGAACTGGAAACACTTGCCAAAAAGTTTTTGGATGAACATGATTGTGAGATACTTGTTGTCTCTTTGGGGGCAAAAGGAGCCCTCTTGGCGACTAAAAACCTAATGGAGCATATTCCCGCACCCACTGTTCTGCAAAAAAGTACCATTGGAGCGGGTGATAGCATGGTAGCAGGTATGATAGTGAGTCTGCTTCAGGGCAAAACCTATAGCGAGATGGTAAAATATGGTGTAGCCTGCGGTACCGCAGCTACCATGCATGAAGGTACACAATTGTGCAATAAGGACGATGCAGACATGTTGTACAAATGGATCCAAAAGACACAAAAATAAACCACTTAGAAGCAGTTAAATTGCTTCCTCTAATTCATAACATTAAATTGGACGATAACATAATCATTGCCTAAAAGAAAATAGCATGCAGAACATTGAAAAATTCTCGTTACCCGCTATCCATGAAGGCCAGATACCCTTGGCATTTATGAACACCAAAGCATCCCACGACAAAGGGGTGATTTTGGCCGCTGATGTTGGTGGTACAAAAACAAATTTAGCCCTTTTTCAAATCGAGGCCGGGGATCTAGAACCTTTAAAGGAAAAATCGTATCCCACCAAAAAATATAAATCCTTTATGGAGATAGTGGCTGCCTTTCATACTAAAGAATTACCCAGAATAGATGGGGTTTGTTTAGGAGTTGCCGGCCCCGTAACCCAAGGCAAAGTATTTGGTACCAATTTTTCATGGGCCATAGACAGCGAAGAAATTAGTAAGGAACTACATATCAGTTCCGTTTCTTTGATAAATGATATGGAGGCCAATGCCTATGGTCTGGCAGCACTCCAAGAAAAAGACTTTGAAACACTAAAATACGGATCCAAAATACCAGGCAATGCCGCCTTGATATCTCCAGGTACAGGACTTGGGGAAGCGGGGATGTTCTGGGACGGATTCCACTACCACCCTTTCGCCTGTGAGGGAGGTCATTGTGATTTTAGTCCACGCAGTGAATTGGACATTAAAATTTTACAACACTTTCAACAAAAATATGGTCATGTTAGTTGGGAGAGATTGTTATCTGGTCCTGGAATCTTAGCACTTTATTTGTTCTTACGGGGAATAAGCGGCATAAAGGAACCGCAATGGTTGAGTGATCAAATATCCCAGGAAAATCCTTCTGCCACTATTACCAAGACTGCATTGGAAGGAAAAGATGCTGTTTGTGTAGAAACCTTGGACCTTTTCATACGGTTCTTGGCCATAGAAGCTGCGCAGTTAGCTTTAAAATTTAAGGCTACAGGTGGAATATATATAGGTGGGGGCATCTTGCCGAAAATCCTAACAGGTGTTAACAGGGAAGTCTTTTATAACAATTTTATCCAGTCCGGGCGTTTAAGCTCACTTTTGGAAAAGGTGCCCGTTAAAGTTATCCTTAATGAAAAAACGGCACTCCTTGGAGCCGCTTATTTTGGCGCTATGGCACTTCGCTAGGATTAGGAACAATGGAAATTATGACCCTATTAAGAATTGGTTAGGGACATAATAAACGGTATTTTGAATAAGTTTAAAAATGTAGTGTCTGATGGTTGTGCTCATTAAAACTCATCAAACTCACCCTTCCGTAGTCCTCCATTTTTTTAACAAGGTCTTTATGGAACCATTTTTTAAGAAATCCCTTCTTTTCCCTTTCCAACATAACAATAATATCCGCATTTACTACACCAAGATATACTCTCAGGGTTTCAAATACATCCGCCGAAAACAATAGCTCAAATTCAATCTCTGGATAATCCACCTTGGTTTTGAGCATTTCCTTGAACCACTCCATCAACAAATCCCCCGTATATTCCTCATTTGTGGAAATATGCACCACCTTGATCTTAGCCGATAAAGGCTTGGCAATTTCTGTTAGTTTATGGATGGCATGTATATCTTCCTCCTCAAAATCTGTGGCATAGACTATGGTACGGATATTAATGCGGTCCTCGTCGGCTGGAATGGCCAATACTGGACATGGGGCCCTTTCAATGAGCTTCTTGGTGGTACTGCCTAAAATTAATTCGTCTAAACTGCTTCCTCCTTTAGTACCCACCAAAATCATCTGGGCATGCCAATCTTCTGCCTTGGAAATAATCCCCTTTATCACTGATTTGTTCTGTACCGCTTCCAATTGTATAGTAGGATTGTCCCATTTACTACCCAGGTGTTTACTACAGAATAGCTCCAACTTGGACCGGTGTAATTTAAATATATTCCCTTCCAAACGAGGCTGATCATCAAGTTCTTCCATATCAATAATATTGGAGTCTTCAAAAACATGGGTTACAACCATTCGAGTACTTAATAATCTACTTAAAGCATATGCATATTTCAAAGCAGAGGCTGAGTTTTCTGAATAATCCGTAGCATAAAGCAGTGTTTTCATTTTAAAGATTTATTGAAATATTATAGATTAAACTTGCTGATTGATTATTAGACATTATACCGTATTCCTAATTAGATGGTTTACTCCAACAGCAAATTTGATTGTGGGATAAAGTTCGTTCAATAAAATTAGGGCTTTTTGTTGGAGCATTAAATGACTTCTGTCATATAAGGTAATCTTTCTAAGCCCGAACTTCGCGGTCAGAAAATAATTCGTTAGATTATAAAGTATAAGAAATCCACTTGATTTATGAGTAAAGCCATTTATATTGCCACTACAGAACCCAATAGCGGAAAATCGATCGTATCCTTGGGCCTTATGCAACTATTATTGGGAAAAACGGCCAAAGTGGGCTATTTCAGGCCCATTATAGATGACTTTGAAAAGAACAATGTAGACGACCATATAGATACCATACTAAAGCATTTTGAGGTGGACCAAAAATTCGAGGATTCCTTTGCTTATACACGAAGTGAGGTAGTACAACTCAAAAATTTGGACAAGGATGATGAAATCATAGGTAAAATCATCAATAAGTATAAAGCTATTGAAGATCGTTTCGATATTGTCTTGGTGGAAGGAACCGATTTTTCTGGGGAAGGTGCCATTATAGAGTGGGACATTAATGTTCTAATTGCAAAAAACCTGGGGATTCCCGCAGTCATCATTGCCAACGGAATGGGCAAAACCCTACAAGAATTAGTTGGAAATGTATACATGGCCTATGATTCCTTTAAAGAAAAAGGTGTGGAAGTACTATTGACGGTAGCCAATAAAGTACAGCCTGAGAACATAGATTTAGTGGTCTCAAGTCTCAAGAAAAAATTGCCGGAAAAAGTTTTGGTTGGGGCTATTCCCCTTAACCCAATATTGGGAAATCCTACCGTAAAGGAAATTGCACAGAAACTTTCTGGCAAGGTTTTGTTTGGTGAGAATTTTATAAACAATCAGGCCGGAGAATTTAGTGTGGGAGCCATGCAACTCCGGAATTATCTCACCCATTTAAAAAAGGACAGCTTGGTGATAACTCCTGGGGATCGGGCAGATATAATTTTAGGTGCATTACAGGCCAATATCTCCACCAATTATCCAAATCTTTCAGGCATAATATTAACGGGCGGTCTGTTGCCAGAGGAATCTATCATTAAACTTATTGAAGGACTCTCCGATATAATTCCAATAATATCCGTAGCTGACGGTACTTTTTCGGTAACCAACCGTATAGGCACCATTAAACCAAGAATATATGCGGAAAACAAGGAGAAAATAACAACCTCTATACAGGAATTCGAGAAATATGTACCGATTAATGAATTGGCCGAACGTCTTATTACTTTTAAGGCGGAGGGGATTACCCCTCGGATGTTCCAGTACAATCTTCTAAAAAGGGCTAAATCAGCCAAAAAGCATATTGTTCTTCCCGAAGGAGCGGATGATCGCATCTTATTCGCTACCAAAAAACTAATAGATACCAATGCCGTTACCATTACATTGTTAGGTGACCCTGAGCAAATAAAGGCGAAAATTACGGAGTTGGATATTAATTTGGATTTCAGCAGCATCACTATCATAGATCCCACCTCGTCTCCCAATTTTTTGGATTACGCCGACACCCTTTACGAACTGCGCAAGAATAAAAATGTTAATCTTGCCATGGCGAAAGACCTTATGGAGGATGTTTCCTATTTTGGAACCATGATGGTCTACAAAGGCCATGCCGATGGTATGGTCTCCGGAGCTATTCATACCACCCAGCATACCATTAGGCCGGCATTGCAATTTATTAAAACCAGGCCAGAGGTCTCCATAGTTTCCTCGGTCTTCTTTATGTGTCTCCCCAACCGAGTTACCATATTTGGGGATTGCGCCATAAATCCGAATCCTACAGCAGAACAATTGGCAGAAATTGCTATTTCTTCGGCTGCTACCAGTATCGCTTTTGGTATTGAACCCAAAATTGCCATGCTTTCCTATTCCTCTGGTACCTCAGGGGTTGGTGAGGACGTGGATAGGGTGCGCAAGGCAACAGAAATAATAAAAATGAAACGTCCAGATCTAAAAGTGGAGGGGCCTATTCAGTACGATGCCGCAGTAGATATAAATGTGGGCAAAAGTAAACTGCCGGATTCTGAGGTGGCCGGTCAGGCCAGCGTTTTTATTTTTCCGGACCTCAATACCGGAAACAACACTTATAAGGCCGTACAAAGGGAAACAGGCGCCTTGGCCATTGGTCCAATGTTGCAAGGTCTGAACAAGCCTGTAAACGATCTAAGCCGTGGCTGTACTGTGGATGATATTTTTAATACTGTTGTAATAACTGCCATACAAGCACAAGGCCTTTAATTTAAAAAGATAAATTATAAACTATGAACATACTGATCATCAACGCAGGCAGTTCTTCCATAAAATATCAATTGATTCAAATGCCTACGGAGCTATTGATCTGTAAAGGGGTGATAGAACGCATTGGCTCAAAAAATTCAACAGTGAAGTATAAATCCAATACTGTGGAATCTGAGGAAATAGAGAAAATACCCAATCACAATGTAGGGTTCTTAAAAATGGCAAAGCTATTGATGGACCCCAAGAAAGGGGTTATTCAAAATGTCAACGATATTGGAATTGTAGGCCACCGAGTGGTACATGGTGGAAATACCTTTTCAAAAACAACCTTGATTACACAGGAGGTAAAAGATAAAATACAAGAACTGTCGGTCTTGGCCCCATTGCACAATCCACATAACCTGGAAGGAATTGTATTGGCCGAAGAGGTTTTTCCCACTGCCAAACAAATTGCTGTTTTTGATACGGCTTTTCATCATACAATGCCGGTTAAGGCTAAAAAATATGCAGTGCCCGATGAACTTTATACCGATCGCCGTATCCAAGCATACGGTTTTCACGGCACCAGTCATAAATATGTGTCCGAAAAGGCCATTTCCTATCTACAATTGAATAATTCCAAAATAATTACCATCCACTTGGGCCATGGTTGCAGTATGACCGCGGTAAGAGATGGTATAAGTGTTGATCATTCTATGGGCTTCACTCCTTCCAACGGACTTATCATGGGCTCTAGAAGTGGGGATATAGATCATGCCCTAATTTTCTATTTGGTAAATAGTTTGGGATATAGTTTGGAAAAAGTGAACACTCTTCTCACTAAAAAAAGTGGTATGCTTGGGCTAACAGGCCACAGTGATTTAAGAGATATAGAAGCAAAAGCCGAATCGGGAAATCCGGAATGTATATTGGCCTTGGAAATGAACGCCTACCGCATAAAGAAATATATAGGTGCCTATGTTGCTGCCATGAACGGTTTGGATGCCCTGGTCTTTACGGCAGGTATCGGGGAGAATTCCAGTACACTTAGGAAACTTGTATGTTCAGAAATGGAGTATTATGGCATAGTCCTGGATGCCAGTAAAAACGATATAAAATCATCCGACATCCGGGAAATTAGCAACGCCATGGCCAAGGTCAAAATTTTGGTAGTACCTACTAACGAGGAGTTGGAGATAGCGAAACAGGCATATAGTTTATCTCAAGATCAAGGATTTTAATACGATATGTTCCAAGTCCATTAGCGGAGAAATCCAATTTTTACCGTTCCCGATTATTAGTACTAATCAAAAAAAACTAATGACAGGCCTAACCTTTACTCTTTTTTCACTTTACATGTTTTTATTCCAAAAGGAAAGTACAAAGGACAAAAACCAATAAAACTGGTCAGGAAAAAGACAATGGCCAAAACTACTAGGACAATGCCCAGTATTCCAGAAATAGTACCATTGTAATAAAGTGCAACTAATGCCGCAGCGATTACAAATCGTAAGGTTCGGTCTAAATTACCCATGTTTTTCTTCATAATTATAAATTTAAGTTAGACATTAAATAAAGAGTCAACAAGCAACTTTGTATAGCTTCTGATACTCCTTTTATGGTTGATTCAATTTTAAACACTTTATTTGGATAGGAATTGGTCTACACTACAAGACTACTGCTCCAACACCTTTCCCAATTTTTTAAATATTCGATTTAACACTCCAAAGGAAAGGGATATAAATACGTCCTCAAATGACATATATCATTTCAGAGGTCCTTAGGTTTAAATAAATTTGGAATCTACCTCATCGTATAAAATATAAATTAACATGGAAAAAGAAATTATATATAATTCAAGCCTGCATTTTGAACACGAAATTTGGAGACGCGAACTCCTTTTTTGGAACGATGAATTGATATTTTTCAATAATAGGCTTAGTGAATTGGTCACTAGGTGGACCAAAAAAGAGGTACTGAAACAATTGGAACACTTTCAAAACGAATTCATCCTACACGGAGGAGTAATAGAGGATATGCTGGAAGCTATTGAAATCCACGAAACCCGCCTGGCCGGACAAGACCTAACGGGACAGGATGCCATGGACACCAGCATGGTAAAAAAGCACATGGAGTTCAGAAAAAAAATGGAGACACAAGAACAGATTTATGCAGAACTTAAAAGAGACTTCTTCCGATTTTTGACCCAATATCTATAATTTATATGTTTGGAATAAAACTTCCCAAGAAACAAAACCTCAAAAGATACAACACTCTATTTGGGGTGCTTACGAAATATGGTTTTGAGGATATTATGGCCAGCAGTAAAGCCAAAAAGTTCATCCCTAAAAACTATTTAGCAAAACATCCTGAGACCGAAAAACTGTTATCAGTATCTACTTTTGAGCGAATCCGAATGGTGCTGGAAGAACTAGGTCCGTCCTATGTGAAAATGGGGCAGATTCTGAGCAACCGTGACGATATGTTACCACCAGGTCTTATTAAAGAGCTTGAAAAACTACAAGATCAAGCGCCATCTTTGCCAAATTTTGAAGTGGAAAAAATAATTTCGGAAGAACTGGATATTGATTGTTCCCAATATTTCCTGTCCATTGAACCCAAACCACTTGCAGCCGCCTCCTTGGCACAGGTTCATAAGGCGCAGCTGCTCAATGGCAATTGGGTTGTGTTAAAAATTCAGCGACCAAACATATCGGAAGTTATTGCCTCCGATATTTCCATTATGAAAGAAGTGGCCATGGCTTTAGAAAAATATAGTGACCAAGTAAAGGCCTTTCAGCCTCTAAAATTGGTAGAATCCTTTGAAAAAAGCATCACAGAAGAGCTTAGTTTTTTAAGGGAAATGGATAATTTGGAACATTTTGCCAAAAATTTTGAGGGTAACAATGCCATATATGTTCCCAAGGCATATCGCGAACTGAGCACTGACCAGATTATTTGTATGGACTGGGTTGACGCAATTAAGGTATCCGAACTTGAAAAGTTAAGAGAACAAAATATTGATTCCAGGGCAGTGGCAAAAGTTGGGGTTGACTTGTATTTGGAACAGGTTTTGGAACATGGCTTTTTCCATGCCGATCCGCATCCGGGAAATATATTTGTACTCCCGGAGGTTCAAAAAATCTGTTTTATAGATTTTGGGATGATGGGAACCATAATGCCCAATGACAAGGAAGCATTAATGGAACTTCTCCTTTGTTTTTTAAAAAAAGATGTAAAGAAAATAATTCCAATTCTTAAAAAAATTGCCCTAAAGAATGATATCCCGGATGAAAAAAAGTTGGAATATGATTTATATGAATTAGTGGAAGGCATTAGCAATACATCTATTCGAAATATTAAGTTGGGAATTACTTTGGAACAATTTAAAAATGTTCTTTACGAGAACAGGATTACCATACCGCACTACTTGTATATACTTATTAGGGCTTTGGTCATTATTGAAGGTGTAGGCCTAAAACTAGATCCAGAATTCAACATTACGGATAATCTAAAACCCTATATGGCCAAAATAACCCGCAAACGGTTTGGGTTAAAACGACTTTTTCAAAAAAATCTAAATCGATTTCAAGATTACAATTCGCTTTTGGACAAATTACCTGCCGACATTAATGAAATTGTAGATAAGATCAAAGACGGGAAATTGGTCATTGTCCATGAACACAAAAGCCTCAATGAATTTAGAATAACCCTTAAGACAGCCTTTAACCGTTTGGTCTATGCCGTTATTATTGCTGCCTTATCTATAGGTTCTGCCCTTTTGGTAATGGCAGATATGCCTCCAAAGATTAGTGGAATACCGGTATTGGGTGCCATAGGTTTTATCCTTTCCGCAATTATTGGATTAGTTATATTGATTTCCATTCATAGGAATAAAGAAGAATGAACCGACAAATTAAATTTTGCATTGCTATAACAACAAACCATGCTATATGCCATACCATGGTCTATGTCAGATTTTAAAAACTTTCAATTATCGGTTTTTTTAAACAGGACCTAATTATTATCTTTATTCCCGGCACTATTTAACGGCCCATTTCCAAATTAAAATTGAAGCGATGAAAATAATTTCATGGAACGTCAACGGCATTAGGGCCATTGCAAAAAAAGACTTTTTTGAAACTGTGAAAAAAATGGCCCCTGATATTCTTTGCCTTCAAGAAACCAAGGCTCAGGACCACGAAGTTGAAGAGACCCTTTCCAAATTGGAGCATTACAACAGAAATTATAATTCGGCCGATAAAAAAGGATATTCTGGTACCGCAATTTTGAGTAAAACAGCCCCTATTGTCATTTCCAGTGATATGAATATTTCCGAACATGATGCCGAAGGTCGTATACAATGTGCGGAATACGATGACTTCTTTTTGGTAAACGTCTACGTGCCTAATTCAGGGCAGCAATTAGACCGTCTGGACTACCGTAAGCAATGGGATGCCGATTTTCTAAACTACCTCAAAAACCTTGAACAGACAAAACCCGTAATTGCTTGCGGAGATTTTAACGTGGCCCATAGAGCTATTGACCTTAAGAACGATAAGAGTAATTATAACAAAACGGCAGGATACACTCAAATTGAAATTGATGGAATGGATAATTTTATCAAATCCGGTTTTGTAGATTCATTTAGACATTTTCATCCGGATGTAGTCGCCTATACCTATTGGAGTTATCGATTTAAGTCGAGGGAAAGAAACACCGGTTGGCGTATAGATTATTTTTTGGTAAGCAAATCACTGGTAGAACGTATAAAATCCGTTGAAATTCTATCGGAATATTTTGGATCGGACCACTGCCCTATAGCCATGGAAATAGAATCTTAAAAGGCTCCATGATCCCCTAAATATTGTTGCAGTACACTTAACTGAAAATTCCCTACAACCTGGAGGCCGGCATCCGCGTTCATTAGTACCAAACCATATGCCAGATGTGACAATTTGCAGTCGCTAACCACATGCTTTTCTATCCCTGTGAATACGGGCCTAAAGTGTTGATCGATTTCCAAACCCGAAGATCCCCCAACGGTCATGGCCTTGACCACGGCTTCCGTGATTTGTTCGGGAGATAAGCCTTGTTCCAGCAGATCACTGGCCAAATGCTTTAAGCGAAAACTATAGTAGAAATCCAAAAAATTGGCAATACTGTCTATAGTCCTATTGTCCGAATTAAAAATTGAGATCTCCATAACTTTCATGTGTATTTAGTCTATGTCACTTTATTAATTGACATAAATTATTAGACTCTTTTTAGTGTCCGGTCCAGCGGAGTTGAGACCTTATTTTTTTACTGATTTCAAAAATAATTACCTCTCCACTGTGCTCGAGGAGACATTAAGGTAATTTTGTAATTCACTGATTTAAATCTGTAAATATTTCGTTGTTTTTTGTCTAGTACTTAACTGCTGTACATCCGTAAAAGATATAATCACAATTTCTTGGCGTATCCAAATACCATTTTTTTAAATTCCTTAAAGTCGTTGGTAAATAAATCCATTTGCTCCTTTAGGGTGGCATGTTTTTTCCGGTAGTCCTGATCGGACACACCTTTATCACCACTTATTAAACGGGACAACTCCTTTTCATGTGCTACAATATTTTCCGCCAAATAATCAAATAGGGTTTCATGAATTTTGTCAAGATATTGGAGCATCTGTCCGTATTTGGAAGTATTTATTTGTTCCTTATCCAACAAATCAGTAAAAAATTTCGACTCGTCTTGCCAAAAGGCAATGGTATTCAGCCATTCCCTACTTTCCTGGTGTAACGCGTCCAATGTTTCGTCCACTATCAATTCCTTTTTTGAACCTGATGATTTGGCCTTCATTAGTTTATATTTTAAATTATACCTTGATTAGCCTACATATCTTTTTAAAAAACTAGTGCGCAAACTTTTTCTGGCAGCTTCCAATATTGATTCCACCTCTTTAATGGTACTTTTGCGTATTTTGGCAATTTCCGCCACATCAAACTGGTGTTCGGTAAAAAGTTCATAGACTTTTTGCATTGGTATGGGTAATTGATGCAACACCATTTCGGAATGCTTTCTAATGTTTTCAACATCCAATTCCTTATCTAATTGATCCATCATCTTTTGGTCATTATCCTCAACAAAAACATGGTTCAGAATATAATCGTTCTTGGCATAGGAAATATCGTCCAATTCCTCGGTCATAACCAAATCACCATCGCCGTCGGTAGAAAATTTTTCCTGCATTGCATCCCATTCCGGTTTGGAATAGTTGTCTATATTCTCAAAAAAAATCGAATCAAATTCTTCTTCTACCATAATATCCCCTAACAATTCATCTACCTTTTTGAACATCCAAAGGTGCAATTCTTTTTCATTTTTAATCTCGTCGATATGGTCATATACCTCTATAAAAAGTTGGTCGATAAAATCATCTGCCCTATACTTGTTCTTATCCATTTTATTTGTTGCCAAGGCACGGTTCAGATTCTTCTGAATATATCGTTTCACGGCTGGCATAGCCTTTAACAAAATATTGTTAAAGGATGATACATCACCTTCCTTTTTAAAGCCTAATAAATCAGAAAACTTACTGGCCACAAATAAGTGAAATTCCCTTTGCCTTTGATAAATATTTACAGATTCTCCCATGTCCTTATATTTTAAGTATTGCTATGTGTCAAAAGTGCGAATTTAATCCCTCATATAAAATGATTAATATCATCTGTACAAAACAAACCCGACCTTTCTACCTCTCTTAATTATGATTACTTGTTAATTGCAACCAATATTGCTTTAATCCCCTTATCCATCCTCCATAATTGCAGATGTCCCTAATTTTAAAAATCAATTTTCTTTTACAATATGATTAAAATCATTTGAAATAGATTTAGATCAGTTTAATTTTAGGTATTAAATAAACACTATAATAAACTTAAAATTGTATATCCGCAAACAGTCCTAAATCGACAATAATTTTGTATATTTAACTGATTTTAAAGTAGTTGATCATGAATATATTTTCTTTTGGGGTTCATTTTACGGACGAGAAGAGTTGCAGGTTGC